>PDWI01001787.1_pt1 | contig 33451 bp, 41 predicted proteins | sample 1430891 | NCBI WGS metagenome assembly PDWI01 (sample SAMN01162508, study PRJNA174530) | Oral metagenome, whole genome shotgun sequencing project. | biome: Marine environment; feature: Marine mammal; material: Swab sample of the gingival sulcus; isolation source: swab sample of gingival sulcus... | reverse complement strand
AGCTGCTGCAATGGGTAAAGAAGTTACTATGTTCTATACTTTCTGGGGACTGAATGTTCTTAGAAAAGAGCAGTTTGTACATGTTGAAAAAGATATGATTGCTAAAATGTTTAGTATGATGATGCCTAGAGGCACTAAAAAATTAGGACTTTCTAAAATGAATATGATGGGCATGGGTGCTAAAATGATTAGAAATGTTATGAAGAAGAATAATGTAGATTCTCTTGAAACGTTGTTACAGAGTGCACTTGATAATGGTGTAAAAATGATAGCTTGTAATATGAGTATGACACTTATGGGTATTGATGAAAAAGAGTTGATTGATGGAATTGATTTAGGTGGTGTAGCTACTTATCTTGGTGAAGCAGAGGATTCAAATATTAATTTATTTATTTAACAATAGCATTAGGGGGAAATATGACTAGCGAAAAAAAGAAAATAATAAATAGACTAAAGACTATAAAAGGCCATATAGCTGGTATTGAAAAAATGATAGAAGAAGATAAGAGTTGTGGAGATATTATAGTTCAGGTTACTGCTATAAAAGCATCAATTCATAAGGTGGGACTTCTTATAATGGAAGAAACTGCCAAGGATTGTTTAACTGCTGGTGAAAATGGCGACAATATGGATAGGGATAAAATAGAAGAAGTAGTAAAGATGTTAGTAAAATTTTCAAAATAATAGATAAATTAATAGTGTTTAAAATTTAACAAATTTGACAAAAACCAATATTTAAGATATTATAAAATTGTAACCATTACAAATTAGTAATATGTTAGCTTTACTTACATGGAAGGAGACTATATGAAGAAATCATACCAGCTTAATTTAAAATATAAATTAAGAAAAATAGTAAAAGATGACCAAATGAATGTTGGTGAATATTATGGTAGTTAATATTCCTAATGTAAGTGAATTTTTAAAGATTAATGATATTAAACCGTCATACCAAAGGATAAGAATTTTTGAATATTTAGTTGAAAATTACAATCACCCAACAGTTGATATGATTTATAAAGAACTTGTTAGGGAGATACCAACACTTTCAAAGACGACGGTTTATAACACTCTTAATTTGTTTGTAGAAAAAGGTATAGTTACTCGTATGACTATTGATGAAAATGAAACGAGATACGATGCGGATACTAAGACTCATGGGCATTTTAAGTGTGAGAAGTGTTATGCAGTTTTAGACTTTAGTGCAGATGTTAATGAATCAATTATGGACTCTTTAGATGGCTTTCAGATTCATCAAAAACATATTTATTTTAAAGGTATATGCAGTGAATGTCTAAATTAAAGCATTTTATATTTGAGGTAATTAAAAATTTAAAACTAGAATGGGTAATCTAGTGTTTTGAGGAGGAAAAAATTATGGCGAAGAGAATGGAAGTTTATAAGTGTGATGGGTGTGGCAATATTGTTATGGTTCAACATGGTGGTGCTGGTAAATTAAGTTGTTGTGGTTCAGCTATGGCTTTATTAGAGGAAAAGACTGCTGATTTAACTACTGAAAAGCATGTTCCTGTTGTTGAAAAAATCGAAGGTGGTTATAAGGTGTATGTAGGTTCTACAGAACACCCTATGGCTGATGCTCATTACATTGAATGGATTGAATTATTTGATGGGGAAAATCTTTTTGTTAAATACTTAAATCCAGGAGATAAACCAGAGGCAATTTTCTATACAGATAGAGAAGCTGTAAGTGCTAGAGAATATTGCAATCTTCATGGTAACTGGCAAAATAAATTATAAGTTGAAAAGTTGTAAATGTATAAGGGGGATAAAATTAATGATTAATAAAAAATTAGAAAAAGCGATAAATGATCAGATAAATGCAGAATATTATTCAGCGTATTTATATTTATCTATGGCGGCATATTTAGATGATAAAGGTTTTTCTGGATTTGCAAATTGGATGAAAATTCAGTTTCAAGAAGAGCAGTTTCATGCTATGAAGTTTTTTAATTATTTATCGGAAAGAGGCGGAAGAATAGAATTAGAACAAATTGATAAGCCAAAAAAAGAGTGGGGAAGTATCGTTGAAGTATTTGAAGAAAGCCTTGCTCATGAGAGAATTATTACAGAGTCTATAAATAATTTAATTGATCTATCTATTAAAGAAAAAGATCACGCTACAAAGAGTATGTTAAATTGGTTTATAGATGAGCAAGTAGAGGAAGAAGCAGCTGTAGAGGAAATTGTACACCAAGTTAAATTAGTTGAAAATGATGGTAGAGGACTTCTTATGTTAGATAGGGAATTTGCAAAGAGATCTTTTACACCGCCTACAGAATAAATTGATTTTAATAGACCCTTTAAAAGGGTCTATTATTATGGATATAATTGTTTAGTATTGTGGTATAATTGTATAGGTGATAAAGAGAGATAGGGTTAATTTCTTAGTAAAAAACTTTTAATTTAGATAAAAAAGCTTTTATTACATAAGGAGGTATTATGAACAAAATAGTAAAAGAAAAAACAAACGAAAATACAAATATAAAAAACATTATAGCTATAATGAGTGGTAAAGGTGGAGTTGGTAAATCAACAGTTACATCATTACTTGCGTGTTCACTTAGAAATAGTGGCTATAGTGTTGGAATATTAGATGGAGACATCACGGGTCCTAGTATTCCAAAAGTATTTGGTATTAATAATAGGAGAGCTGGTGGAAATGAGCAAGCAGTTGACCCTGTAGTAACTTCTACAGGTATAAAAGTTATGTCTATTAACTTAATAGTTGATGACGAAGAATCTCCTGTTGTATGGCGTGGTCCTATAGTAGCGAATATGGTAAAACAATTTTATACAGATGTTAATTGGGGAGAGCTAGACTATTTGCTTATAGATTTACCTCCAGGGACTGGTGATGTGCCACTTACTATTATGCAATCTTTTGATATTGATGGTATGGTTGTAGTATCATCGCCTCAAGATTTGGTTAAACTTATAGTAAAAAAATCTATTCATATGAGTGAAATGTTAAAAATGCCAATGTTAGGTATAGTTGAAAATATGAGTTACATAAAATGTCCAGATTGTGATAAAAAGATTTATTTATTTGGTGATAGCAAAGTCCCTAAATTAGCAAAAGAAATGAATTTAGATATTGTTGCTCAAATTCCTATAGACCCAGAGTTTGCAAGTTTATGTGATGCTGGAAATGTTGAAAAATATTTATTCCAAAATAAAGAATTTGCTGATGAATTAAGCTCACAAGTAGACGTTATGTTAAAGAGAATTAGAAAATCCTTTAAATTTGCTTAGAGTAAATTTTAATAGAAATTAAAGAAGAAGGTTACAATCGTTAATTAGAAAAGATAATGATTGTAACTTTTTTATATTTAAAAGAATATAGCATTTTGTTATAATAAATTGAGAATAATTATCAAATAAAAGTGAAGTGAGGCTTAAAGTTATGAATAAAGAGGTATTTTGGTCAAAGCATGCAGATAATTTTGATAAGTCAAATAATTATGTTATTGGGGAAAGAGATATGAAGATAATTTTAGGCTGGGTTTCTCAGTTTAATAATCTTGGTTCTGTTTTGGAAATAGCATGTGGTAGTGGAATATACACTGATGTATTAAAAAATAATGCTGATAGAATATTGGCGACGGATTTTTCTAAAGAAATGGTAAGAGTAAGTTCTGATAAATTTAAAGATGTTGAAAAAATAACTGTTGAACAAGCGGATGCAATGGAACTTAAATATGATGACAATAGCTTTGATACGGTGTTTGTGGCTAATTTCTTACATGTGACAACTGACTATAAAAAGGTATTAGATGGCGTAAATAGAGTTTTAAAGCCTAATGGCAGAATAATATCTGTGGACTTTACAGCAGACGGTATGGCATTTATGGATAAAATGAAATTAATATTTAGATTTATGAAAACATATGGTATGCCTAAAGAAAAAGCTCAAAAGCCTAATTTTTCAGTTGATGATATGAGGAAAGCTTTTGTAAATAGTGGCTTTGAAGTTGAAAGTGTCCAGTTACTAGGACATATCAATAAAGCTGTTGTAGCTATAGGAGTGAAAAAATAACACTTTGAAAAAGCTATTTATATTTAAATTAAAATATTTTTATGTGTGTTTTGTTTAAATACCCCCATATGCTAGATTAAAGAATTTTATTTATTTCGCTCATAATTTAAAAAATTCTAAAAGCCAAAACTCACTACGTTCAAACAGGTTGGCTTTCTTAACGAATTTTTATAAATTATATCGCATCATAAATGACAAATTCTTAAATAGGCATATGGCATTATTTAAACGGAACACACATATATTTTTAATTTGATAAATTACATTATTAAATGTTTTTTAATATAGCATATGATAATGCTTGAATTAGACATTGATATACCTTTTAATTTGATTATCCCATTAGCAAAAATTCTTTAACCTTATCTTTTTTAGGTACACTGCCTGAAAATACAACTTTTTCATCAATTACAAGTGCTGGTGTACGCATAACGCCATATCCTATAATTTGTTTCATATCTCCTACTTTTTCAACACTTGCCTCAATATTTTGTTCTTTAACTATTTGTTTAACTATTTTTTCTAGTTTTTCACATTTAGTACAACCGCTACCTAGTATTTTTATATTCATATTGACCTCCATAATGCAATAAACTAATATTAATCTCAAATAAAAATATATATAAACATTATAAGAATAACTTTTATATTTAATTTGAGATTAGTATAAATCCATTGTCTTTTATATTATTTAAAATTTTATAGCTATTTTATTAGTATATTAAATAAATAACCTACTATAAGTATCGATATTGATGTTATACTTACAAATATTATTATCAATTTTGTTTTTATAACTTTTTTAAGAAATATTAGTTCTGGAAGACTTAATGCTACTACTGACATCATAAATGAAAGAGCAGTACCTACTCCAACCCCTTTATTTATAAGAGATTCAACGACTGGAATTGTGCCAACTGCATTAGAGTATAATGGAACACCGAGTATCACCGCAACGAATACAGCGAGTGGATTATTAGCACCAGCGTACTTTATAAGTAGATTTTCTGGAGCATATCCATGTATTAGTGCGCCAAGTCCAATACCAATGATTATAAATATCCATACTCTTTTTACAATATCTTTTACTGCTTCGACACAAAACTCAATTCGTTCTTTAAAATTCATTTTAGGAATATATTCATTTTGTGTATGTATATCAAATACATATGGCTCTACTAAATGAATTAAATTCATTTTTTCTATTATAAAACCTGATACAATACCTATTATCATACCAGCTAAAGTATAAATTATAGCTATTTTTAGCCCAAATGTTAAAAACAAGAATCCTATAGCTATTTCATTTACTATTGGTGAAGTTATTAGAAATGTAAATGTAACTCCTAATGGAATACCCGATTCCACAAAACCTATAAATATAGGTACGGTTGAACAAGATCAAAATGGTGATAGCACCCCAAGTATAGAGGCTATAAAATGAGCAAAGAATCCATTTTTTTGTTGAATTATTTTTTTAACTTTTTCTGGTGGGAAATAACTTCTTATATATGATATTGTAAAAATCATAAAACTAAGTAGAAAAATAATTTTTAAGGTATCATATATAAAAAAATGCACACTACTCGCTAACTTAGTTTGCATATCCATACCAAAAATATTTTGAACAATATAGTTTGTGAATTTATTTAACATATTACCTCCATTTTTATATTATACCACACCTAAAACTATCTAAAACATATTTTTTTGTGGATAAGTTGTGGGTTTTGTTGATAATAGAATCTATGTTCTTTAAAAAATGAAAAGTTATCCCCGTAAAATCAAACTTATTAACAATTTTTGTGGATAAACATGTTAAAACATATGTAGTTTTTGTGTGTAAGATGTTAGTATTAGAGAATAATTAAAAAATTATCAACAAGGAATTAAGTTGAAAAAATATTAGCTTTTTTATATAATTGAGATTATAATACGAAAGGAGTTTTATGTGATAATTGCGATTGGTACGGACATAATAGAAATTGTGAGAATAGAAAAAGCTTGCAAGAAAAATATAAGATTTATAGAGAAGATTTTTACCAATTCGGAGAGAGAGTATTTTGACACAAGAAAAAATCCTATTGGGAGTATAGCTGTTAATTTTGCTGCTAAAGAGGCTATTTCTAAAATGCTTGGTACAGGTTTTAGGGGATTTACTTGGCAAGATATAGAGATTTTGCATGATGATTTAGGAAAACCATATGTCGTTTTACATAATAGGGCTAAAATTTTAGCTGATGATTTAAATATTGATAGAGTGATGTTGAGTTTATCTCATTCACGAGAAATTGCTGTTGCATATTGTGTAGGAGTTAAGGAGATATAATAAGATGAAATTAGCTATTAATTCGGAAATGAAAAAAATTGATGAAGTTGCTATTGAAGAATATAATATTAATTCTACTGTATTGATGGAAAATGCAGGTGTTTTAGTTGTAAATGAAATTTTAGGAATGAACGATGTTAGAGAAGTTACTATACTTTGTGGTAAAGGAAATAATGGCGGAGATGGGTTTGTAGTAGCAAGACATCTTCAAAACAAAGGTTATAGTGTTAAGCTATTTGTTATAGGCAATATGAAAGAAATAGATGGAGATTCTTTAGTCAATCTAAATATTTTAAGAAAAATGGAAGTTCCTATTGAAAATATAAAGGAATTAAATAATATCGTTAGATTAGAAAAAGCGGTTAAATTTAGCGATTTAATTGTTGATGCGGTATTTGGCACTGGCTTTAAAGGTGAATTAGAAGATTTTTATAGAAAAGTTTTTGAAGTGGTTAATTTGTCTGGTAAATATGTATTGTCTGTTGATATTCCATCAGGTGTTAATGGAGATGATGGAAAAGTAGATGAATTTGCGATTAAAGCTAATAAAACGGTTACTTTTACTTTGCCTAAATGTGGTAATATACTGTATCCTGGTTGTGAAAATAGTGGAAATGTTGTAGTTGGTAGTATAGGCATACCTACAAGAGTTATAGAGCAAATGCATATAAAAAGAAATATCATTACTGAGGATATGGTTATACCATTGTTCCCAAGAAGAAAAGCTTTTTCTCATAAGGGAAGTTATGGATGTGTACATTTAGTAGCTGGTTCTATCGGTATGACTGGAGCTGCTATACTTGCTTGCAAAAGTGCTCTTATGAGCGGTATAGGACTTTTAAAGTTATATATTCCTGAAAGCCTTTCTATACTTATAGCACATAGCGTTCCTGAGGCTATTACTATACCTTTGCAAGAAATAAGAAAAGGTGTTATAGGGATTGCACATTTTGAAAGAATTATAGAGGATTCTAAGACGGCAGATGTTATTGCAGTTGGACCTGGCTGTGGAAATACAGCAGAAACTGGTGAAATGGTTAGACGAATGGTGCAAGAGCTTGATAAAACTGTGGTTATTGATGCTGATGGTTTAAATGCTTTATCAAGAAACATATCAATACTTGATGGAAAAAAAGCAACAGTAGTTATGACACCTCATCCTGGAGAGATGGCAAGACTTGTTAATAAAACTATAGAGGAAGTTTTAGAAAATCCTGTAGCTATTGCTAGAGAGTATGCTGCTAAGTGGGATTCAGTTGTTGTTTTAAAAGGTGCAAGAACGGTTGTCGCTTCGCCAAATGGGGATATTTATATAAATGTAAATGGAAATTCTGGTATGGCTACTGCAGGTTCTGGTGATGTTTTAACTGGAATTATTGCAGGACTTATAGCTCAGGGGTTAACTCCTTTAGAAGGAGCAATATTAGGTGTATATGTTCATGGTCGTTCAGGTGATAATGCAGCTAGGAAAAAGGGTGAATATGGACTTATAGCTACTGACCTTTGGGATGGACTTATAGAAACTATGATGCAAATGCAACATATAAAAGGATAAATTAATGAGGGATTTGATAACTCCATCTTTTGCGGAGATTAATTTAGATAATTTAAAGTATAATATAGATAGAATAAAACAAATTATTAATAGGGACACTTTGTTTATGGCTGTTATTAAGGCTGATGCTTACGGTCATGGTGCGATAGAAGTTACTAGAGTTTGTATAAATAATGGTATAAATCGGTTTTCGGTTGCTACTCTCTCAGAGGCTATAGAACTTAGAAAAGTATATCCCCATATAGAGATACTCATTTTGGGATATACCCCTAAAGAGCTTACAGAGTATCTTATAGATTATAATATTACTCAGTCTGTTCATTCTTTAGAGCAAGCTGAATATTTTAATAAAGTTGCAGAGTCTAAAAATAAAAAATTAAAAGTTCATATAAATATTGATACTGGTATGCATAGGCTTGGATTTCAGTGCACGGAACAAAGCGTGGACTCTATAGAAGAAATTTATAATATGCAGGGTATAGAGATAGAGGGAATATTTACTCATTTTGCTACGGCAGATATATCGGATAAATCATATACTATTGAACAAGCTAATAAATTTTCCAACATGGTTTATCGTTTAAAGAAAAGGAGTGTTTATATTCCTATTAAGCATGTTTCAAATAGTGCCGCAACGATGGATTTACCAGAGTTGGATTATGATATGGTAAGGGTAGGAATTATCCTTTATGGACTTTATCCATCTGATGAAGTAAAAAAAGAACTTATAGATTTAAGAGAAGTTATGAGTTTAAAAACTAGGATTTCAAATGTTAAGAGAATGGATGAAAATTTATCTATTGGATATGGTAGAAAATATATAACGGATAAAAAAACTAATATAGCGACTATACCAATTGGATATGCTGATGGTTTTAGTAGGTTGTATTCATCTAAAGCAAAGTGTATAGTTAAAGGTGTGAAGAAAAACATTGTAGGAAATATATGTATGGATCAATGTATGGTTGATATAGATGATATAGAAGTGCGGGTAGGAGATGAAGTTACTCTTATAGGTACTGAAAAAGGTGAAGTTATTAGCATTGATGAAGTTGCAGCTTATGTAGGTACAATAAATTATGAGATTGTTTGTACTTTGGGTAGGCGTGTGCCAAGAGTTTATATTGAAAATGGTAAAAAGGTTTCTATTAGGAATTATATCACTAAGATATAAAATATTCGGAGGACAATATGCGAACAAAACGTAATAAGCAGACAGTTTATATGAATGTTTGTAAAGATAATTTAGAAGAAGCATATGAACAAATGGCGGAAATCAGTAAAGAAATGGCAGAAGATAGTTTGGAAGAAGATGTGACAGGGTTGTTTGAGTATGAAAAAGAGTTAGAAAAATAGGGGGAAGTAAGTGAAAATAAAAAGAGGAGAAGTTTATTTTGCGGATTTAAGCCCAGTTATAGGTTCTGAACAAGGAGGACAAAGACCTGTGTTGATTGTTCAAAATGATGTCGGTAATAGATATAGTCCAACTGTTATTGCGGCTGCTATTACTGCGAAAATATCAAAAGCTAAATTGCCAACGCATGTTGAAGTTGGAAAAGATGATTTAGGTTTAATGATGGATTCTGTAATACTTTTAGAACAGGTTAGGACTTTGGACAAAAAACGTTTGAGAAAAAAATTAGGCAAATTAGAAGATGAAGTTATGATTAGGGTTGATGAAGCTATAAGAGTTAGTTTTGGTTTAAAAATTCAAGAAGAATCTTAAAAAGGTGGTAATTTAATGAAGATGGAAATACATAATAAAATTAAATATTTTATAGTTGGTGTTTTGGTGGCTTTTTTTGTTATGAATGGTGTTAGCTTAGCGTTAGCTGGTGGTGATCAAGATCCGCTGGTAACTGTTGGTTACGTTGAGAATAGATTTAGTGAATTTAATAAATTTGTTAGCTTAAAGATAGAGGAGGCACTTGGAAATGTATCAGCTTCTGATGTTACTAAATTTGAAGTTATTCACCTGAACCCATCAGATGTTATATATTTAGGAGATAGTACGGAATTTATACTTCGCTCTGGTGAAGCAACTGCAATTACTACAGAAAGTGGTGGTATTGCTGATTTAACTACGGGTGTAGATATAAAGTATGGTGAGTTAATACCTTTAAATCATCATCTATTAGTTCCAGCAAATGACGGTCGAGGTCTTACGTGTAGTACGGAGGCATATGCATTAGTAAAAGGTAGTTATCAAGTATCTACTAATAATAATTAAGAGGTTAAAATGAGTTTATCGGAAGTAAAAATTTTAGGTGTTAAAATACACAAAGTTACTATGAATGAAGCATTTAATGTAATTTTACATTTACTAGGAAAAGGCAGTTGCCAGATGGTGTTTACTCCTAATACTGAGATAGTTATGAAAGCTCAAGATGATAAGGAGTTAAAAACGATATTGGCAAATGGAGATTTAGTAGTTCCAGATGGGATAGGATTGGTATATGCATCTGATATGCACGGACTTGGGTTAGTGGAGAGAGTGCCCGGCGTTGAATTAATGGATAAAATGCTTAAATTTTGTAATACTACGAAAAAATCTATATTTTTGTTTGGCGGTAAGCCAAATGTGGCACAAAAGGCGGCAGAAAATATTTTAAAAGAATATCCTAATATTCAAATTAAAGGTGTACATGATGGATATTTTGAAAAAGATGAAGAATTAAAAATAATTGATAAAATTAATGAAGTTAAGCCAGACATATTATTTGTAGGTCTTGGTGCTCCTAAACAAGAAAAATGGATATATAATCATAGGAAAATTCTTAATGTTAAAGTAGCTATGGGAATTGGTGGGAGTATAGACATTTGGGCTGGTACAGCCAAAAGAGCACCTAAGTGGTTTTGTAATATGGGCTTAGAATGGCTTTATAGACTTATAAGGTATCCGACTAGGATAGTGAGAATGGTTGCATTACCAAAATTTTTAATTAAGGTTATGATAGATAAAGAGTTTAGTAGGTAATAATTAAAATAAAATGGAGGATATTTAGATGAATGAAAAAATTTTAGAGTTACAAAAAACCGCTAATATCATAAGACAAGATATTGTTAAGATGATACATGCCGCTGGTTCAGGACATCCGGGAGGATCGCTTTCAGCAGCTGATATTTTGACTGCTTTGTATTTTGAGATTATGGATGTAGATGCTAATGAGCCTAAAAAAGAATCAAGAGATAAATTTGTTTTGTCTAAGGGACATGGAGCACCTGTATTATATGCGGCATTAGCTCAGAGAGGTTTTTTTGATAAAGCTGAACTTATGAATTTAAGAAAAATCAGTTCTATGTTACAAGGACATCCAGATATGAAAGGTACTGCTGGGGTTGAAATGTCAACTGGTTCGCTTGGACAAGGATTATCGGCTGCGGTAGGTATGGCTTTAGCTGGGAAATTGGATAAGAGCGATAAATTTGTATATTCGCTACTTGGAGACGGTGAACTTAATGAGGGAATTATTTGGGAAGCGAGTATGTCTGCAGCTCATTATAAATTAGGGAATTTAATTGCCTTTTTAGACCATAATGGTTTACAGATAGATGGAAAAAATGATGATGTTATGAGCATTAAACCTGTAGATAAGAAGTTTGAAGCTTTTGGTTGGCATGTTCAAGAAATAGATGGTCATGATTTAGAGTCTATTATTAACGCTGTACACGAAGCTCAAAGGATTAAGGATAAACCATCTATTATTATTTGTAATACTGTAAAAGGTAAAGGTGTATCATTTATGGAAGATGATTATGGATGGCATGGAAAAGCGCCATCTGATGATGAGTTGCAAAAAGCTATGTCAGATTTAGGAGGTAAATTATAATGGTCGAAAAAAATCCAATTCTTGAAAAAATGAAGTCTGCTGAAAAAGTTGCTACTAGAGCAGCTTATGGAAAAGCTTTGGCAGAGTTAGGTGATGTAAATGATAAAATAGTTGTACTTGATGCAGACCTTTCTAAATCTACTAAAACAAATGATTTTAGAGTGAAGCATCCAGATAGATTTTTTAATATGGGTATAGCAGAGCAAAATCTTATGGGTGTATCTGCTGGACTTGCAACATCTGGTAAGATTCCGTTTGCAAGTACATTTGCAGTATTTGCAGCGGGTAGAGCTTTTGAGATAATTAGAAATAGTATTTGTTATCCTAAGTTAAATGTTAAAGTTTGTGCAACGCATGCAGGACTTACTGTAGGTGAAGATGGGGCGTCACATCAGGCTATTGAAGATATAGCTATTATGCGTTCGTTACCTAATATGACAGTGGTTTGTCCAGCTGATTCTGTGAGCACAGAGGCGCTTATAAAAGCGGTTGCTGAGTATTATGGGCCTGTATATGTAAGACTTGGACGTTCAGGTGTTCCTGTAATATATGATGAAAATCAAAAATTTGAATTAGGTAAGGCAAATACTATTGAAGATGGTTCTGATATAACTATTATTGCTACTGGAATTATGGTTAGTGAAGCATTGGAGGCGAGTGAATTGCTTGCTAAAGAAGGTATTTCTGCAAGAGTTATAGATATGCACACTATTAAACCTATAGATAAAGATGTAATAATTAAAGCAGCCAGAGAAACTAAAGCGATAATTACTGCTGAAGAACATAATATTTTAGGTGGTTTGGGTAGTGCTGTTGCAGAAGTTGTGTCGGAATATGCTCCTACTAAAGTTTTAAGAATAGGCGTTGAAGATACATTTGGAGAGTCTGGAAAACCTAATGAGTTGTTAGCAAAATATAATTTAAATGCAGAAAAGATTTATCAAACTGCTAAAAAGGCATTACAAATATAGGGGATATGGATATAGTTATTGATAATAAAGAATGTTTTTATGGCACTTATAATAATGGAGGGATAAAATGAAGTTTAGGAGGAGAAAAAAAGGTTTTACTCTAGTTGAACTTTTAGTTGTAATTGCAGTTTTAGGTATTATTGCTGGTATTGGTGTTAATTCTATGAGTGGTATAACAGATATTTTTAAACTTCGTGCTGATGATAAAACTGTCCAACAGATTGCAAGAACCATACAAGTTAGATTGATGGCTGATGATAGTTCACTTTTGCCATCAAGTGAAAATTCGATTTTAGAGTATACAACAAGTATGGTTCCGGAGATTAATGTAATATCTCAGACAACTGGAGAAAGAATGAGTGCAAGAGCTACTGGTTATAGCGTTTTTAATGGAGGTGAATATTATCATACTAGGGAATTGGAATTGTATGTAACATTCTATTCTAATTCGGAAGATGGTAATACTAAGTATATTAATCATGCTATTATTGCAGCTGATTATGTGAAACTAAATGTTGAAAATTCTAATTCATCAGAAAATTTTGATGCAATAAGTTCTAGTGATTCAAGTGGTAATGAAAGCGAGAATGCTTCAAATACGAGTAATGACGTAAGTTCTGAAAATACAGATAGTACTTTAAATAATAGTCAAAATTTTGATTCTGGGAATTTAAACCTTTCTGATTGGTCTAATGATGATGAGAATTATATATTTACAAGGTTAGATGGACAAAATATTAATTATGGATATGGAACAGGTTTTACTGTTACAGATTTTGCTCAAAACTGTGTTCGAACAGATTGGACTTATCGTACAGAAGCTTTTGATATTAAATATCCTACTTGGACAAATTCAGGTTTAAAAGTTGATAAAATGCTTAGCAATTTAGTGTCAGACCAAAAAAAGAGCGAGGGAACAACTGAATATTTTTATAAGTTATGTGAAGAACAAGGAGTAGATGCTTTAAAGACGTATTTAGAGGAACATTATGATGGAAATAATAATATCGTCTTAAATGCTAGTAATTCTAGTGACATAATATCTTACTCGTCAGATATCAATGATTATAAATCTAATTGGGATGTGGATAAATCGACTAATATTAAAATGAGTTATGATTTGGATGCTGAATTGAATGGTGAGAGAGCTTTAAAATTTGTATATTATAGTGAACCATCTAATAATCATTTAGATCCTCAGCAACAAAATGTTTGGAATAATGATCCAAATATTTATAGGCCGGATTTTGTGTATACTTATTATATCAAGCAAGATGGAAAAGTTGCTCGAGAATGGGAATTCACTGATGATTTAGATACCCCAGAGGAGCAAGTTGAAGTTGGCGAAGAAACTTTGGGTAATATTGTGAAATGGTGGAGAAGAAATTAAATTTATTGTGATAATATAAAACTGACCTCTTAAAGATGAATTTTTAGATTCAACTTTTTGAGGTCAGTTTAAATTTAATTTGGTTTTTATTTAATTTTCTTTAGTTGTTTTAACAACTTCTGTAGCTGATGCTACTAAGCTTGCGACATCTTGCAATTCTGATGGAATAATAAGTTTTGTAGATTTACCATCAGCAACTTTTGCAAGTGCTTCAAAACTTTTTAGAGTAAGTACAGATTTATCAGCTTGTGCGTTTTTAATCATTTCAAGACCTCTTGCAGTTGCTTCTTGTACTTTTAAAATAGCTTCAGCCTCACCCTCAGCCTCTCTAATTTGAGCTTCTCTTTTAGCTTCAGCCCTAAGGATAGCAGATTGTTTTTCTGCTTCAGCTTCAAGGATAACAGCTTCTTTTTTACCTTCTGCAACAAGTACAGATGATTTCTTTTCACCCTCTGCACGAAGTATAGCTTCACGTCTTTCACGCTCGGCACGCATTTGTTTTTCCATAGCTTCTTGAATATCTGCTGGTGGAACAATGTTTTTAACTTCAACTCTATTTACTTTAATTCCCCATGGATCAGTCGCCTCATCAAGGATACTTCTCATTTTAGTGTTAATTAAATCTCTTGAAGTAAGAGTTTCGTCAAGTTCTAATTGACCTATAATATTTCTAAGAGTTGTTGCTGTAAGATTTTCTATAGCAACTATAGGTCTAGCAACTCCATAAGTATATAATTTCGGGTCTGTAATCTGGTAATAAACGATGGTATCTATTTTCATAGTTACGTTGTCATTTGTGATAACAGGCTGTGGTGGAAAGTCTACCACTTTTTCTTTAAGACTCACTTTGTTAGCCACTCTGTCAATCATAGGAATTTTAACGTGTAAACCTACACTCCAAGTTCCACTATAAGCCCCTAATCTCTCGATTACAAAAGCGTTTGCTTGCGGTACTATTCTTATGTTTTGTATTATAAGTACAATTGCAAGCAATATTAACACTATAAAAATTATTGTTCCTGGTGTCATATTATCCCTCCATTTTCTTTGCAATTAGAAGTATAAGACCTAATATTATTCCTACTCCTAATATCGCTATTAATATTATTAAATTCATATTACCTCCTATAGAAGTTTTAATTAGTTGTTTGCTTTTTTAACTATTAGCTTAACCCCTTCTATATTTACTACTTCTATTTCGGTGCTTTCAGGTATTTCTGTATCATCAACGGACTTGGCTGTCCATATCTGACCTTTTACTTTAACTTGTCCAAGTTCTCTATTAGAAATTGGTTTAACTACAAATCCCTTTTTACCAATCAAATCTTCTACATTTGTTTTTGTAGAACCGATTTTTAGATATTTTTTTGCGATTGGCTTAGTGTATATCAATAGGATTATAGACGTTATTAAAAAGATTACTATTTGAGCGATTACTGGTAATTTAATCATAGCTGCGAATAAAGCTACAATAGCACCAAAACCAAACCAAATAGATGTTAAGCCAAGTGTTAATGCTTCAATAACAGAAAAAACCACTATCAATATAGCCCATATTGTCATCGGAGCAATATTTGATAAAAATTCCATAACACCCCTTCTCTCCATTATTATTTTATCAGTATTTATCTGACACATGAATTATACATCTTATATTTTAGAATGTAAATATAAATTTCCATATAGTAAAAATATTGTAATCTTATATCCAAAAATCTCTTGACAGATATTTACATATACTATATAATGGTAAAAAAAGTAATAGGAGATAAGAGTTGGAAAAGCGAATTTTTATATTTATTTTGGATAGCATAAGTTTAGCTGAGAAAAATTATTTAAAAAAAGAATATAGAAAAATCAACGTAGATATAGAGTGTAGATATTATGATTTTAGCTTATTAAAAGTAGATGAAGTACAAAAGTATAGTGATGATATTACGATTTGTATAGATTTTAAGAGGGAGTATTTTGTTGAGATTGTTAAGTGGATACAAAAACTCAGGAGTGTAAATTTTAATGGCACAATACTATTGAGCATGGATAAACAAGGCTTTGATTATAATATTTCGCTTAAATTTTTAGCGATTGGTGGAAGTTACATTTTAGATAGAAAAGCGTGGTTAGAAAAACCTAGTATGCTTATAAATCCAACAAATGATGAGAGTGTTGATGCTTGGATTTACAATAAATTAAGCGTAAAGAGAGTTGCTGTTGATAATGATGATGTAATTGATAGTTTATATAATGAGATATTACTCCATCAAAATTTAAAATTAAACACATTGAAATATGTTTATTCGGCTTTAGAGATTAGCAGAAAAGATGAGTTTTTATCGCTTATAAAATCGCACTTTAAAAAGAAACCTTTTGATATTTATAGCACAAAGGGTCTAAAAAAAATATCTAATGGATTGATAGTGATTTGGGATAATGCAGAATTTTGTTGTGAACTAGCTTCTGTTATAGCAAGTAGGAATAAAAAAACAGTAGTTGTTGATTTAGATAGGTTAAATCCTACATTTGATTTTCAGTTTCCAGCTAAAAAAAGGCAAACAATGAACCTTAGTGATGTACAGAGATTCTACTCATCAAAAGAATTGAATAAGGACAATGTATTAAAATTTTGTTATCCTACTAAAATAAAAAATTTAAAAGTTTTATATGGTTTAGATGATATAAAGAAATTTGAATATTTTACAAATGAGGCTTTAATAGAATTATTAAATATCCTCTTAATAGAAAATGAGTTTGTAATAGTTAATGTCAATAAGTTTATTTATGATGCATATACTTGTTTGAGCGTTATAAAAGCGGATAAAGTGTTAGTTCCAATTGATAATAATATCGTTAAAATTCGTGAAAAAGATAGACTACTTCGCTTTATATGTGAAAAGCAAAAAATTGATGTAAATAAAATAGGATATGTGTTTTTTGAATCAGATAAAAAAATTGCGTTATTATCTGAAATGTTAAATGGGAATATTATTGGACAGATAAGTTTTTGCAAAAAAAGATTGAATTATAGAAATATTAAAAAATCATACTCTCGTAATATGACTAGGAGTATAAAAAAACAATATATGTTGCTTGTGGATAGGATTATATCTGATTAAGAGGTGATGGCATGAGTTTAATAAAAACATATCACGATATGGTTGTATGTGAAGATACAGAAGAATTTAAAACGGAAAATACATTTGATATAGCGACTAATATTACATCAAAAATAGTTAAAAGCAATCCTAGATTGATTGCCGATGTGGAGTCTTGTGAGGTTAGCGATTCTGTGCTTAAAGCGGAGATAGTTCAAATTATAGATGAAATGAATTTATCTTTTAGACGAGATGAAATTATTATGAAAGTTATGAATTATATGTTTGGATATGGAATTTTACAAGCGCTTATAGAAGATGATGAAATATCGGATATTGACTTTCCTAGATATAATTTTTGTATAGTTAAAAGAAATGGAAAGAAGATGGTTGAACCGATTTGCTTTGTAAGTGAAAAAGAATTTGATAAATTCTGCAAATTAATCATTATTAGAAATGGTGGGGTTATAAATGAAAATGATGCACATGCTAGAGTTAGCGATAGTACATATAGACTTAGAATTAATGTAACAATTCCTCCACGAAGTGTAACTGGAGTGTCTTTATCTATAAGAAAGCATAGACAAAAATCGTATTCATTAGAGGATTTGCAAAGGTTAAGCATGTTTAATAAAAAAACCAAGTTATTATTAGAAAATATTATAAGGTCTGACTCGAGGTTTATTATATGTGGCAAAGGTGCTGCTGGAAAAACGACTATTTTAAGAGCTCTACTTGAAAAATTAGATTCGACAGAGAGAATACTTATATGTGAAAAAGATAGGGAACTTTATTTAGATGGAGTAAATTTTATTATTCAAAAAATTAAAAAAACTGGTCATCACGCGGAGGAATCTTTAAATCAGCTTATAAAAGATGGTCTTACTATGTCGCTTGATGGATATTGTATAGGTGAGATTATAGGTGATGAAGCATGGGAGTTTATAAAAGCTGGGCATACAAATCATAGAGTATTTGCAACTATTCACGCTAATAGTTGTTATGACGTAGTAGAAAGGTTGATTATGCTCGTTGAACCTTTAACTAAATTATCTGAAAACAGACTTGAAAAATTAATATTTGAAAGTATAGACTATATTATTAAAATGGAAGATTTTAGAGTTAAAGAAATAAGTCTTTTAAAAAAAGAAGGTGATAAATTGTGGATGGAAAGTGTTATTTAATAATGTTTATAAATTCGCTACTCGCTTGTGTAATTGTGTTTAGCTCTATTAGATTATTTAAGATGTATAAGCTCCAATCAGCTATTAAAAGAATTAAGTTTACATGGATAGAAAATTTTTTATTTGAATTTAATATTAGATATATTGAAACAACTACTTTAAAAAGATATATACCATTTATAAATTTGAATAGACTTTTATTGATACTTTTAATTATATTTTCATGGATATTTTTTAGTAGTTATAGAAATTCGTCATCAATAATTTTAAGTTTGGTTTTAGCGATTGTCGTTATGTTTTGTCCTCTTATATTGCTTGATACATTAAGATATTATCATTTTCAAAAGACTAGAGAAGAAATTATGAATATTATTTCGTTATTTTCTCAGTGGTATGTAGTAACAGAAGATATTTTTAAATGCTTTGAAAAGGCTACTGAGTATAAATTAGCAGAGCCTATGGCTACTTATATACAAGACTTTACAATTCAAATTCATGGTGGTTTAGATACTAGTGAAGCGTTTGAGAGGTTAGATAAGAAGGTTGGAAGTGAGTTTTTTTCGATATTTTTATTTAATATGGAACAAGCTTTACACAATAGGGGTGATGTAGCTTTATTATTAAAAAATTTAGAGGATGAAGGTTATCGTTTAAAGGAAGAATTTAATAGGCGAAAGATAAGTACAGTTCACGATAAACTTATTATTTATATTACCATGATAGTTGTGTTGATTATAGGGCATTACTTTTTAGTTATGAATGGAGTTACAGAACAATTTTATTTTCGAACAGTATTTGGACGATTGTTGTTAATGATATTTTGTGTATTTTATATAGTTGGATTTTTGATTACCATTAAGATTTCTCGATTGGAGTATTGACGTGCAAAATGTAGAGGGTGTTATAAGTATTTTTACAATTATAAATATTATTTTAGCGTTGTTGGTGTTTAGTGGATTATATACTTTTTTTAATATATTAAAGTTGTTCCGTTATTTTGGCGTTTTTAAAAATGATGTTACGATTAATAAATTTAAAGTTTTTTTAAATAAGACATGGGTATATAGGGATAATTTAGATAATACGCCATTAAATAGGGAGAAAAAATTTATTTTTAATATTGTTTGGAATATGGTTATACCTTTTTGTTTGATAATAGGATTTATAAAAAATCCTTCTCAAAACGGATATATATGGGTATTAATAGCTAGTTTTATTTTAAAAAAAGTTATAGTTGTTACTTACAAAAATAAAAATGAGATGGTTTTTAATAAAAACGCTTATAGAATATATAAATTTTTACATAATCAAATTGTTGCAGGTGTACATGTTAACGTTGCGGTCGTTAGTCTATATAAGGTGGTGAGTGATAAATTCTTAAAGGAGAGGTTACAAGCGTTTGGTTCTATGTATGCTAGCACTTTGAATTTTGATATTGCGTTTAAAGAATTATCTGATTATTATACTAATTCTGATGTAGATACTTTTAGGATTGCTATGCTACAAGGTATTGATATGGGGGATAATATAAATACTTTAAAAAAGCAAGAACAAATTATGTTTAGTAAGTATATGGGGTATTTGCAGTTAGAAACGGAAAGGCAGAAACTAAAAACTTTTATAGTTGTATCAATATATTGTGCGATTATTATAGTTATGATTGGATTACCTTTACTTATTGAAATTCAAAGGGCTATGGGAATGATATTTTTAGAGTAATTATATTGGGAGGTTTTTATTTTGAGTAAGATTTTAAAGTTAGAAATTATAAGACAAAGATTAAAGTATATGTTGCTCGATAAAGCGGGAGAGTTTGGTGTTGGCTCTATACTTAGTATAGCTGTAGCACTTATAGTATCTGCGTTTGTGTTAGTGCCTGGAATGAGAGGATTTGCCAAGCATATTATTGATGGTATGAATAATTGGTGGGTTAACACTATTTCAGTTGAGATTTTTCCGACTTCATAATGGGTGCGGAAAGAGCGGTTTTATGGAGCATATGTGTTGTTATTACTATGTATTTAGTCGTTGTTTTAATTCACTATGGAGTGGTTATTCAAGTTAAGAATGATTTTGATTTTGCTTGTGTGAATTCGTTTTGGAGATGTGAGCAAAATTCGGGACTTAGCGATGAAGATAAGCTATTATTAGTTACAAGGCTCAAAAAAAGAGGGTTTTATAATGTGGTAATAACAGCTCCTAAAACTATGAGTAGAGGAGATATAAGTTTATTTCAAGTTAGTGCTAAAAAAGATGTGATTTATGGCAAAAATTTATTTAAAAAAAGTATGGAGTCACAGGAATTTATTTATAAAAATAAAATTATGTGTAGAAAGGTAGTTAATTAGTATGAAAGCTAGTGGTTCAGTGGATTTGGTTGTAACGATAGCACTTGTTATAGTTTTAGTTATAATGCCATTATTTTCAGTGCTTATAGAAAAAATTATAGTTTATCATACTATAAACGAAGTGGTGGGTGTTTTAGAGGGTTCTGTTTATTTTGTTTCGGGACTTGTATCACTTGAAGAGTTATCGCAGACTCAGATTGAATATAATTTACTCTATATAGAAAATTTGTTTGAACAAAATTTTAAAGAGTTAGTATCTGAGAGTGTTGATATTTGCGATATGAAGTATGTTCATAAAGGAGAGATTAGTCCGTATTCTCATAAAAAAACTTTAAGAGATACTATATGTGTAACTATGGATATAGAGTATGTGCATAAAGTATATCCTAGATTGTTAAAGAAATCACCAATTAAATTTAAGTATGCGTTGGAATTACCGCAAAACATATGATTATAAGTTCGATATTTTGATATAGAGGCAATTATGAAAAAAAGAATAAGTGTTTTAATTTTGATGATAGTTATAAGTTGTACAGTTGTTTATTTAGAGCGTATTTATATTAAAAAAGCTTTAGTTCTACAAGATAGTGTAAATGTTTGTTTTACAAATAAAGAGCTAGATATTGGCGATAAAATAACTGCTGATGATATTGTATATAAGCAGATTAAGTCAAAAGATATGGAAGAGTTTTATGTCACTAATTCTGAAGAGATTGTTGGTAGTTATACGAATATACCTCTTTCTAAGTTTAGTGTATTATCTAAATTGAATTTTAGTAGTGAAATGGATATGACGTTTGTGAGTTCTACTAACAATCGATTGGTTACATTTGAATTTGATATGGAAAGTTCTAACGCTTGGAATATAAGGCGTGGGCAAAATGTAGATATTATGTATGTAGATAAAGAAAATGGATATAAACTTTTTCATGACATTATTGTAGTAGATATATTAGTTGATAATCAAAATATGGAGATGTCATCAGAGGGAGCAAAATATAAATATGTGAGTTTTGAAATGCCAAAACAATCCGCTTATGAACTAATCTCAAATCGAGAAAAAGGAGATATTGAGATAATTATTAAATAAAAAATTCACAAATTTTAAAATAGTATGTTTTAAAACTTCTAAAAGTGGTATAAGTGGAGTATAGTGTTGTTCTGTATAGGCTATAGATGATAAGGCGATTATATAGATTCTATGAGTTTAGCATAATGTGTCGTGGAGATATTGAGCATCTATTAGTGCTATACGGTTTAAAATTAACGCTACTCAATATTTCCGAAATAGAGTTATAAACAGTGTTTATAGCTCTATTTGTCTTATAGAAATTAAATTTTTAATTGACCTGATTTATGCTTCGTGATAGAATGATACGGATGGAATGAACTTTTAAATCGATACGAGATATCGAAAAAGGGAGAATAAACTCCCGACTAATTATTAAGAAAGGGGAGTATTTTTATGTGTACAGAAGCAGTTACAAAAGAAAAAAGTTTATTTTCTAATTTAAAAATGTTTATTTTAGGGGTACAGCATTTAGTTGCTATGTTTGGAGCAACTGTGTTAGTACCTATTCTTACGGGCTTTGATCCATCTGTAGCACTTTTTACAGCTGGAACAGGGACATTAATATTTCATTTTTGCACGAAGAGAAAAGTACCAGTATTTTTAGGGTCGTCATTTGCATTTATTCCTTTAATTATAAGTGTTAAGGAGATGTATAATGGCGATTTAGCATATGCACAAGGTGGTATTGTGGTGGCTGGTTTAATATATATTATGGTGTCTATATTGATAAAGAAAATTGGGGTTGAAAAAATAGATAAATTATTACCACCTCATGTTGTTGGACCTATGATAATAGTAATTGGACTTAATCTTATACCTGTTGCCTTTGGTATGGCTAGTGCTAACTTTATTCTTGCTGGTGTAACATTGGGTACTGCGTTGATAGTTAACTTTATGTTTAAAGGATTTACAAAGCAGCTATCTATACTGTTTGGCGTTATGGTTGGTTATGCAGTTGCATTATATATGCATCAAGTTGATACTTCTATAGTGACATCTGCTGCAACTTTTGCAGTTCCAGCGTTTAGGCTACCTAAATTTAGTTTCCCTGCAATACTTACTATTGCACCTGTTGTGCTAGCTGTTTTTATGGAACATGTGGGCGATATAACAACTAATGGAACAGTAGTAGGCAAAGATTTTATCGAAGATCCAGGGTTAAATAGAACTTTACTTGGAGATGGTTTAGCTACTTTATTTGCTGGTTTTGTTGGAGGACCTGCAAATACTACTTATGGAGAAAATACTGGGGTACTTGCGATTACTAAAAATTATAATCCTAGAAACCTTAGAGTTGCGGCTGTATTTGCGATTATACTAGCTTTAGTATCTAAGCTTGGAGCGGTATTAAAATCGATACCTGTGCCAGTTATGGGTGGTATTAGTTTAATGCTTTTCACTATGATTGCACTTATAGGTGTAAAAACTATAAAAAATAACAATGTTAAATTTAATATTAAGAATGTAATTGTAATGGCAACAATTTTGATTTTGGGATTTGGTTCATCTTATATAACAAATATCACAGGAGTTCAAATAGGTATTCCTGTTACTGAAAATGTTACGGTGTCAGGTCTTAGTTTTGCAGCTATAGTTGGGGTTTTATTGAATGTAGTTCTCAATAAGAAATTTGATTAGGTATAAATAAAAATTATTAAAAAAATATTGTTGACGGTATGAAATTCTTATGATATAATGTTGAATTTTAATTATAGATATGGTATAATTAAATGTATGAATAAGGATGGTGATACAATTGGCAACAAGAGAAACCTTAATGAAAATAAGGGAAAATGTAGAAAGTTGTATTGGTCAAAAGGTTTTACTACAAACGAATAAAGGCAAAAGAAAGGCTAAGACGAGTGAGGGTATTTTATCAGAGGTTTATAACAACGTTTTTATAGTTAAGGTAGATAATGGCTCGACGAAATCTCGTAAGATGTCGTTTAGTTATTCTGATATTCTCACAGAAACAGTAGAAGTCACACTATATGATACACAACGAAATTTAAGAATTTCTTAAATTGCACTAGGCACTTACTGAGTAAGTGCCTTTATTCATGCAAAAAATTAGTTGTTGTGAGTGTTAGCTATCTCTATTTTTAGATAATTTACACTGGTTGAAACTCCTGATATATCTAAATTATATAATAGTTCGATATAACCATCTCCGTCATTAGAAACATTATCAATATATTTTTGAGTTGTGTTATTTATCATAAATACACCATAAGGAGTGGTGTATTTAGTTTCAAATGATTCTCCTACTTTAAATTTCATTTCGGAATTATTATCACCATATCGTTTTAACCAAAAGGTATCTTTACCAATTTTTAATATGGTTTTATCACCCGACATTCCAGTTAGTTGAGTTTCTTCGTAAGTAATATATCGGTAGTGACCTTTAATATAAAATTTACCCGGCATTAAAACCTCGTTAATATCGGGTTCGTCGGAGTCAACTTTTATATTTGAATATATCTTTACAATAATATCTTTCATAATACTCCTTTTATTTTTTTGATTGGTTGTCTTTCCACTTAATCACATTTTCTCTGATTGACTTTACATGGTATTCTGCACATTCTTTCGCTTGCTCGCCATTTCTCGTTTTGATTGCATCTAAAATTTTGTTATGGCAGATTTGTAAATCTGTATATTCGTCATATTCATTAAAGAAAACCAGTCTAAATCTTTGGAATTGGTCATGTAAATCTCTAACTATTTCAGCTAATTTATTGTTTTTTGCAGCATCGTATATCATATCGTGAAATTCGTTATCTCGTTTTATCATTTCAGAACGGTTTAGCACTTTAAGAGCTTCATTGAATTTAGCTAAAGTTTTTTCTAGTTTTATTATTTCTGCCTCTGTTATTCTTTCAGCTGCTAGTTTAGAGGCAAAGCCTTCTAATACAATTCTTATTTCTAATACTTCTAGTATATCGTGCGTTGTAAGTGTAGAAACGTAAGCACCTTTTCTTGGAACCATTTCTACAAAATTTTCTTTTGCTAATTTTCTTATCGCCTCTCTTACGGGAGTTCTACTTACACCTAATTTTTCTGCTAAACCAATTTCCATTAGTCGTTCGCCAGGTTTTAATGTTCCGTTTAATATAGCGTTTTTTAAATAATCAAATACTACTTCTCCAAGCGGTTTATAATTTTTTATTTCAAATTTTTCTGGCATTATTACTCCTCCATTGTTGTATAGGTTTTAATAAGGTAGCTTTGCGGGTAAAGTTTTTTTAGATGTTCTAGTGATTTTTTTCCTTTGTCAAAAGTTTTATAAAACCCGAAAATAGTAGGTCCGCTACCACTCATCATAACCGCTGTTGCTCCTAGTTCTTTTAATTTTTGTTTTAAATCTTTAGCCGAGCTATATTTAGAAAAAGTTACTTCTTCTAGTGAGTTAAACATTAGATTTGACATTGTAGAAATATCTTGAGATTCAATAGATTCTACAAGTTTATTTAAATCTCTAGTTTTGCGGATTTTACTCGTATCAAAATTTTCGTATATCTCTTTAGTAGAAACGCTTAAATTTGGTTTTGTTATTAAAACCCACTGGTTATTTAAACCTTTTATTTTAGTTAAAATTTCGCCTATACCAGTGGCTATAGCAGTTCCGCCTATGATAGCAAAAGGAACATCTGCACCAAGTTTAACTCCGTATTCTATAAGTTGCTCATCAGATAAATTTAGATTGAATAATTTATTCATACCGATTAAAACGCATGCTGCGTTAGAGCTTCCGCCACCTAGTCCAGCACCTACTGGAATTCTTTTTTCTATATTTATTTTTACCCCATTTATGCTTGGGAAATCATCAATTAAAATTTTAGCAGCTTTATAAGCTATATTTTTTTCTCCATCAGGAACATATTCTGATGATGTGTTTGTAATTATACCTGAATCAGTTTTTGTTATTTCTATATCATCATATAAATCAATTTGTTGCATAATAGTTTCTAATAGATGGTAACCATCTTCTCTTTTTCCTACTATATCAAGATGTAGATTTATTTTAGCTCTTGATTTTAATTTTATTTTATTCATAGAATCCTCTGCTTATTAAAAATACATTATACAAAATACATATTATGTACATTATATAAGAAAATACAGTATTTTGCTAGGGCTATTTAGGTTCCCAGCGTAAATCATGACCATAAAATTTTAAAATTGTAAACATCCCAAAAATTCTTGATGCAAATCTATCGGAGTAAGTTTCTCTAATTTCATATGGTGATAGATTTGTTGATATTATAGTTTTTTTAGAGTTTAGAAGTCTAGTGTTTATTATATTAAATATTTCAGAATTTGAAAAAGAATTAGTCATTTCTGTTCCCAAATCGTCAATTACTAATAAATCGGATTCAAAAAGCATATTATAGCCAAATTCGTAATCTTCTGATTGGTTTCGTCTAAACTTATGATTTTCTAAAAGTTCTAAAATATTAAATGAAGTTTGGTATACTACGACATAACCTTTATCTAATAAGGCTTTTGATATGGAATTACAAAGAAAAGTTTTACCTAACCCAGTTTCACCATAAAAAAGTAGGTTTTGTTCAGTTTTATTAAAATTAAGACAAAAACCTTCACATACAGTTAATATTTTTTTCATATTATCCTTTGGAGATAATTGCTCAGTTTGTGGTTTTATATCGCTAAATAAATCAATATTAAAAGTTGAAAAGTTTTCTTTCTTTAATATATTAGCCAAATTAGACATTTTATAACTATAATTTATAATTTGTTGTTTAAAACAACCGCATTTTTTATTATCGACAAATCCCGTGTCTTCACAGTTTGTGCAACGATACTCTTTTTTTAGATAGTTTAAAGGGATATTGTTTTGAGTTAGTAGAAAAGCTCGTTTTGATAAAAGTTTATTTGATTCTTGTTCTGCTTGAGAAATTATTGAATCTGCACTTTCTGGATTATAAAAAATTTTTTTTGAAGCTTCCATAGAAATTTTTGCGATTTTAGAATCTATACTTTGGATTTCGGGTATTTTTTTATAAATGTAATTTTTCTTTTCTAAGTATGATTTTTCTACTAGGTCTCTTTGTTTTTCGTAATTTCTTAAAATTTCCGAAGTTATATTATTATTCATTATACCCTCCAGTTTTAATGTCTAAGTATTTTTTCTAATTGCTCGCTATTATATTTTTTGCGTTCTTGGTTAAAATTATGGAATCTATTTTTTGTCTTTGTACTTTTTTGTTTTTCATTTGTTTTATTGATTGAACTCGCATTTGATTTTTTTGAACGATATTCTTTGTAAAGTTCAATATTTGTTATCTGGTTGTTATATAAATCAGTTATTATTTTGTCTAAATATTTAATATTAGGATTTGCAGAACGCATGCTTGCTTCTCTTGATATAAAAAGAATATAATCTAAATCAAAATGAAAAGTTGTGAGCCATTTTTCCATTATTTTTTTAGGAGCTTCTGCTATATTTTGAGTATTCCAGCCAAGTTCTGAGTATATTTTTTTGTATTTAGAAAATTCATCGCTTTGAGAGATCAAATAATCATTAATAGAGTCTAAAGTTACTAAACCTTGGTCATACCAATCTAATAAAATCGCTTTGATATAGTTAAGATTTTTTTTATTTTTAGATTCTACTGCAAACTCAAAAGCTGTTGTAATAGCATTTGGTGCGAAATTGTATTTTTGTATCCAACCTAGAATTTGTATTCTTTCGTTTGGTTCAAGAACTCTACGCATTATTTTATCTATACTATTAAACATTTGTGCTATTTGAGGATTGTTATTTAGCTCGATAACATCTGATATACTATTGACACTAGATGTGCTTTTATTATTATAATTTTGATTAATATGTTCATCTATAAGAGATAAAAATATTACACTAAAATCAGTTGAATCAGTGTTTTGTTTTGGTTCAATTCGGATAACTTTTTTATCTTCCCAAAATCCCCAAGCATTTATAATGTCGTAAACTGTAAGATTTAAGGTTTGTGCCAAAACTATATTTATATTTTCATCATCACAAATTTGGTCAACTAATTTAAGTCCCATAATATAAACTTTAAGTTGAATTTCATTTGCCATAGGCATATAATTCTGTATAAAAATATTTTCTATAGGAGTAATTCCCCATTCTGTTTTTTGTAATTTTAACATGTTTACCTCTTATTGATATTGTAATGTTCCAAATGATTTATGTGTTATAAGTATATCATAAAAATTCATGTATAATTTATTGAAATATGTTATAATTGTATAGTGTAATATAATTATTATTAAGGAGATAATATGAATAGGGATAAATTAATAGATTTTTGTGCAAAATGTGTTGCATTATGTATTATACCATTTTATAAATTATATAAAAAAATTAAAGGATTTACATGTAGGAATGTTAGCGGAAAAAATATGAAAAATAAGTCTAAGAAAATAGAAAATACTAAAATTTATAGTTTAAAAAAGAAGGATAAAACTGCTGAGATAAAAGAAAAAGTAAAAGCTTTTTTAATTTCAAAGAATGTTTTGTCAAAAAGAAATATTCAAATGGCTGTTGCGGTTTTAGTTTTGGCGATTGTCGTTGTTGGTGTTGGTATAAATTATAATAACACTATAAAACAAGCTGAAATGCAAGCTTTAATAGAGCAAAATAAGCCTTTGAATTTAGATGAGTTGACTCAGGAAGACAGAGAACTTATTTTAGGTGTTAGGAAATTTATACACCCGACAATTTTTGGTTATGCTATAAGTGTAAATAATAATGAGATTTCGTTCTTTGAAAATAAAAAACAAGCTAATGAAGTGTTATCGCTAATTAAGGAAAGTTATTTAGAAAAAGATGTTGAATATGCAGAAGTATTTTTTAACGAAAGAGTTGAAGTTATACCAGCAATTAGAGATATTACTTCGGGTATAGAGTATGATACTGTGGATGATGCTATATACTTTATAAGTAAAGGTAGTGATGAGAAAAAATCTCATGAAGTTAAAAAAGGCGAAAACTTTTGGATAATAGCTCAAAGATATAATGTTGGGGTAGACGATTTAATCAAAGCAAACCCAAAAGTTGCTCCAAGAGCGTTGCAAATTGGCGAAACTATAAGTTTAATAGTGCCTAAGCCATTTATATCGGTTTCTACAGTTAGATTGGCTAAGTATGAAGAATCTATACCTTTTGATATTGTATATGAAGATAATGCAAATTTATATAAAGGTGAATTCCGTACAAAGGTAGATGGTGTTTATGGACATAGGGAAGTTGATGCTAAGATTTATTATAAAAACGGGGTTGAGATTGGAAGAGTTGTACTTAGTGAAAAAATAAGTTCTAATCCAAGCAAGAAAGTCGTGTATAGAGGAACTAAAAATCCACCACCAAGAAAAGGAACTGGTGTATTTGCTAAACCTATTACTAGAGGTTATGTAACATCAGAGTTTGGTTGGCGATGGGGACGTAGACATAATGGAATAGATATAGGTATTCCGACTGGCACACCTGTAACTGCGGCTGATGGCGGAGTAGTTGTGTTCGCAGGAACAAAAGGTGGATATGGAAAGTGTGTTATAATTGACCATGGAGCTAATTTAGAGACTAGATATGCTCATAATAGCAAATTATATGTAAAAACAGGAGATAAGGTTTTTAAAGGGCAGACGATTTCTGCTAGTGGTAATACTGGTGTTAGTACAGGGCCACATTTACATTTTGAGATTAGGAAAAATAATGTTCCAGTAAATCCTAGAGGGTATTTAAGTTTTTAAATAAAGATGTTTAAATGGATTTTAATATTTTGCTAGAGATATAAGGAGAGTTTATGAATAAGAAAATTTTAGTTGTAGATGATGAAAAGCCAATTTCAGATATAATTAAGTTTAATTTAGTAAAAGAGGGCTTTAATGTAGAAACTGCATACGATGGTGAAGAAGCTTTAAATTTGGTTAAAAAGTATCAACCAGACCTTATTTTATTGGATGTAATGCTTCCTAAATTAGATGGTTTTCAAGTTTGTAGAAAAGTAAGAGAAACTTCAAATACGCCTATTATAATGCTTACAGCAAGAGAAGAAGAAGTTGATAAAATACTGGGATTAGAATTAGGTGCTGATGATTATGTTACAAAGCCTTTTGGTATGCGTGAACTTATAGCTAGGGTTAAGGCGAATCTTAGAAGAACTGATTTAAGTGAAAGTTCAACTCGTGATGTAAATGTTATTAATGCGGGCAATTTAGTTATAGACATAGATAGGTATGGAGTACAGAAATCTGGAGTAGATGTTGAATTAACTTTAAGAGAATTTGAATTGTTAAAGTTTTTAGCGGTTAGAGAAGGACAAATCTTTAGAAGAGAAGATTTGTTAAGAGATGTTTGGGGTTATGACTATTATGGTGATATAAGAACTGTAGATGTTACTGTGAGTAGATTAAGAGAAAAAATAGAAGATGATTTAGGAAACCCTAAATATATTATTACAAAAAGAGGTGTAGGATATTATTTTAGGAGGGCGTAATGTTTGATAGTATTCGCTCAAAGTTTATTGCTATATATATGATTTTGATATTCATCGGCATGCTTGTTGCCGGTGTTTTTATCATTAAGTCATATGAAGAATATCAGTTTAATCTGGTGGATAAAAAACTTAATAATATTTCCGATATTATTTTGCAACCGCTACAAAATTATGATGATTTAGACTCTAATAGTGATGGAGTTCAATTATTAGTAGATGGAGTTTTTAATTTAGGACTTAGGGAAGAAATATATGTAGTTTCTATTAATGACAATAAAATTATAGCGACGTCTACAGAAAACAGGTATAAAGTTGCTGCCAAAACCCTTGAAATGCAGCTTTTAACTGCTGGTGCTATGGGTGAAGTTAAAACTAAAGATATAGATATTAAAAGTGGAAATACTATTATTCGTGCTATGGATAGGGTTTTTCCTATAATTAATGATGGAAAAATTACGGGATTATTATATTTAAGATATGATTTAAGAGAAGTTATTGATAATTTAAGCACTTCTATGAAAATAATTATTCAAGCTACAATTTTAGCTCTTTTAACAACATTTTTTATAGGATATATAGTATCTAAAAGTATTACAGACCCTATAAATGCAATTACAGTTCAAGCTTATAAGATGATAAAAGGACAATTTAATCAAAGGGTTGAAGTTAAATCTAATGATGAAATTGGGAAACTAGGTGATATATTTAATATTCTTACAGAGAGATTGGACGTTACTCTTAATGAAATGAGCCGAGAAAAAAGCAAGTTAGAAACGATTATTAACTATATGGATGATGGCTTAATTGCGGTTTCTAAGGATAATGAGGTTATACATTTAAACCCTAAAGCTATGAAAATGTTGGATTTAGAGGAGTCTACACTGATAGATTTTAATTTTTTTATAAGTGTTTATGATTCGCAATTGGTGGTTGATAAAATTTTAGAAAATCAAGAATTGCCAGTTGGAACATCTGTAATCTCATTTAAAGAATCTATATATAGTGTGCATTATGCACCTTATAAAAATGAGCAAGGGATATTTGATGGTATAGTTTACGTTTTTCAAAATATTACTGAACAAGAAAAATTAAACGAAATGCGTAAAGAATTTGTTGCCAATGTTTCGCATGAGTTAAAAACACCACTTACTACTATAAAAAGTTATGCTGAGACTATTCTTGATAATATGGATGGTGGTATGATGGATAAACAAATGCAACAGCAATTTTTAGAAGTTATTGATTCGGAAGCTGATAGAATGACTAGGCTTGTTAGAAATCTTCTTCAATTATCTAGTTTTGATGCTAAAAACGTAGTTTTTGATAAAGAATTTAAAGATTATAATAACTTAGTAAACAAAGCGATATTAAAAGTTAAAGTTACATCTGAAAAGAAAAATCAAAAAATTCTATTCCATTCGGAAATTGAAAAAGCTATGGGATATTTTGATTATGATAGAATAGAACAAGTTGTACTAAACATTCTTACAAATGCTATTAAATATACAGAAAATGGTGGTAAGATTTTAGTTAGTACAAAAGAAGATAATGGATTTATACAAATACAAATATCGGATACGGGTATGGGAATCCCAAAAGAAGATTTAAAATATGTATTTGATAGATTTTATAGAGTTGATAAGGCTCGTTCAAGAAAAATGGGTGGAACTGGTCTTGGTCTAGCTATTGCAAAGGAAATTGTAGAGTCACATGGTGGTGAAATTGAGATTACATCTACCCTTGATATTGGAACAAATGTAATTATTTCGCTCCCGCTAGATAATGTGTAATTGTATATTAAGTTTGTGGTAACATCCCTGTAACATTATTCATGTATAATATTTATAGAGTGTAGATTAGGGAGGATACCATGCTTAAAAAAATAGCGACCATGCTAGGTGTAGGTGCAGTTGTTTGTACACTTATGATACCTAGTTTCGCAGCAGATGAATTTGAGGTTTTGTCACCTAATTTTGATAAAACATCATCTAAAAATTTATTAATTAATATTAGAATTCATGATGAAACACCTTTAGATGTTTCTCTTATAAGAATAGAGCCTGATATAAGTGTTGATGGCGATGATGAATCTATTGCTAAAAATATGGATAAAAGACTGTCTGATATTTTAGCAACAGATGAGTTTGTTATTTTTGAAGATGGCGATGTATTAGTTGATTATGATTATTCGGATCAAATTAAACAAGAGTATACAGAGGAAGAAAGACGACAAATAGCTGATACGTATTTAAAGAAACTAAGGGATAAAAACTCAAAACAAAAAGAATTTTTATCGGTATATGATGAATATAGAGAGTTAGCGGCACTTCTTACTGATCGAATTCCAGAATTAGAACCAACTGAGGAAGAACAAAAAGTGTTAATGTTACACGCTAAATTAAATCCACTTTTAAAGGCGGCTGTATATGCGGTTGAGGATTATGAGTTATTTAAACCTGTATATGAAAGCATCTTTGAAACGGTAGTCTTTGAAGAATCTATACAAATAGAAGGTGTTATGCCTTTTTATAGAGCGACTATCGAAGATATAGAGGTTGGCGAGTATAGATTACAATTAGAAAGTGATGACGAAGTTTTATACGATAGAAGTTTTGAAGTAAGTAAATTAGAAGAAGAAAAAATAAAAAAAGAAACTACAGATTTATTAAATAGTGTAATAAATTCTAAGTTGTTGGAAGAAAAGGCTGACACTTTAGATGAAACAAAAGAAACAAAAAAAGAAAAAAAGAAAAAAAGAAATAAAATTGTGTTTAATTCGGAGGAAATATGAACAAAGAGTTTTTTAAATCCTTGTTTTTAGTGGGATTGCTCGTGTTAACGGTTGTTTTAACAAAAGCTCTTTTGGACTCCAAAAAATTGTATATTGTATCCAATGATGAAACGGTAGCAATAAAGCAAGAAGAACAATTTAATATTAAAAAAATTATTTACCCCCAAGATTTCGTTGTGAGTTTTGGGGGTGGTTCTTATGCTGGGGTTTATGATGAGGATAAATTTAATAGAATATGGGAGTTAGCTGGAGCTTATTTTACTCATGCTTTTAATGATATAAAAATTTATGAGATTACAAAAGAAGATTTTTTGGCAATAGAAAA
>PDWI01001894.1_pt1 | contig 33462 bp, 22 predicted proteins | sample 1430891 | NCBI WGS metagenome assembly PDWI01 (sample SAMN01162508, study PRJNA174530) | Oral metagenome, whole genome shotgun sequencing project. | biome: Marine environment; feature: Marine mammal; material: Swab sample of the gingival sulcus; isolation source: swab sample of gingival sulcus... | reverse complement strand
TTATTTTCGTGCCTCACTTTATAGTTATATTTCACATGAATATATCATAAAATAAGTATGTTGTACAGGGGAAAATAAAAAGGATTGCAGTTTTTAGGTGTCAAGCTTTTTTTTATTTTTTTTGAAAAAAAAAGGGGGGGGCGAGCAGTTACAATTGAATTCTATTTATCTTTATTTTGTTTCCTTCCCTGTAATTTCAATTATTTTCACTTTAAATACAAAGGTTTTCTTAATTGTAGCATCTTGAAACTCAAAATTTTCAGATGAATACTGTTGCATTATAATTTTTAGTGCTTCTTTTTTTTCGTTTATATTTTCTACTATTTCAACTATACCAAAGCCGATGACACTTTGATATTTCATCCCCCAACTGCAAGCTTTATTAGCTTTAGCTAAACTGACATTTTGGTCGAATTCGAAACAAACATTTGGATTATTTTTAATAATTGCTATTTTTCTTCCTTCCAAAGCGGAGTGGAAAAATAATGTTTCATTTTCGTAACCAAAACATAACGGAACAATATAAGGAGTTGAACCATCTGATAAACCAAGACGACAAACCTGAGATGAAAGTATAATATCTTGAATCTCTTTTTTACTGGCAATTTCTTTTTCTTTTCTTCTCATAAATTCTCCTTCTCACTTAAAGGCTATTCAGCCTCACAGGTATAACCACAGGATAACAGGCAACACCGGCCTCCCGTACAGACTTGCAGATAAGGCCGATGGAAAGATCAAAAAAGTGCTGTCCAATAACATGATAGAAAATTGGATGCTTTCATTACGGAATGATTTTAGGAATATAGCAACTGAAACCGCAATCTGAATTTTTAGAATGCACCCTTGAGAATCAGATTTCCACCGTAAATATTGCAGGTGTTCCAGAACGTCGGGAAAATGCATTACCGTCCTTCGGATGGCTCCGGATCCTCCCAAGGCCGGCCTGGTCCGGCGGGCGCGGAGGCGGGTGATCCTGTATCCCGGAACAGCTGTTTCAAAAAGCCCACGGACAGGGCGGAAAGAGGAGAAATTTTCACTTCCGGGGACTGGAGATCTCCCTCCATGCGGTAATTCGCCGCGAAAATACCGTCTCCGATAAGAAATTCTCCCACCACCGGGATCATGCCCACCAACTTGTTCAGCAGATTGAACGGAACCACTGCTCCCCGCAATGAAATCCGGTTGTGACGAGGCAGCCATTTTCCCTTTCCCGTCATCCGCCAGGACAGTCCGTCCATGACCCCCGAATGAATGGTCAGTTCCCGGTTGTGCCAGACCAGTTTTCCCTCCATGCGGTCAAAATGAATCCCCCCGGTTTCCAGCTGCTCCGGTATGGCCACCAGAGAAATGGTGGAAAAAATCTGGGCCAGGGCCGGAACCCGGACCATGCTGAAATCTTTTATGGAAAGGGAAATATCCGCATGACTGTCCGGGCAGAGGGCTTTTTGAAATACAAGGATGAGGCGGAGGCTGCCGCCCTTCATGGACGTGGTGATACCGACGCCCGCCGCCAGTACGTCCGCCGTTTCTCCCGTGATTTCGAGGCGGGAACGCGCTTCTGCCTTCCCATCAAAAGAGCTTCCCCTCACGATTTTCAGTTCTGTTTTCCGTTCGGAATTCCCCGTGCCTTCAGCCCGTACCAGGCCCTTGATCAGATGACCGTCCCTCAGTTCGAGCTTTCCGGTGATCCCGGTCAAAACGGCCTTGTTTTTCAGATGCAGGCGGTCAATCCTCATGCGCAGATCCACGGGCGGGGCGCACAGATTATGACGGCAGCCGCCGCCAGCATGAGGCGAATCCGCCATGGATCCCTTGTCTTCCGATGGGGAAAGATCCGTGATGCCGGCGGACAGAAACGGAACCAAATCCAGATCCTGGGCCACGATTTCCGCGCTCCCGCCCTCCCGGCCGCAGGAATGGATATTGACTGCCGACAGGCGGCTTTTCCCGCAATGGATGCGGGAGAACTGCAGTTCTGTTTCGAGCCTGCGGCAGCCGTCCCCGGTCTTGGCGCACAGAACGGAACCGGTTCCCGAAAACCGGATTTCAGGGGTGCGCAGTTTGATTTCGTTAAAACGAACGCCGCCGCCGGCCAGGGCCCTGCCTTCAAGATGAACCGTTCCGGGAACGCCCGCCGGTTTTTCCGCTCCCATGTGCAGGGTATTGATCCGCACATCCGTGATGTCCACATCTGCGGAAAAATGGACATCTCCGGCTCCGCCGGACGCTGGGTCATTGTCCGGATCCAATGCCCGGATGCTTCCCGTAAGCGCGGCGGTTCCATTGCCGGGCAGTGCGCCGCCGAACAGGTCTTCCACGGCGAAACGGGTCTTTATCCGAAGCGGGTCCGCCGCGTTCAGGCGATGCCAGTGGATATCCACGGGAATGCCGCCTGCGGCCACCGTGCCGGATGCCCTCAGTTCATCATTCTCCACGAGCAGATGGATTTCCCCTTTTTCTACCCCGGCGTCAGGGAATATGAAATCATGCACCGTGGAATTCAATTTCAGGCGATGACCGCTTTGCACGGAAAGGGGGCAGGCAAATTGCAGCGATGAGGACGCGATCCCGTTCATGCCCCGCCATCGGGCGGCGTCTTTCCCGGACAAAAGAGCCTCGGCCTGAACCAGATCCTGCAGCGGGCCGGTAAACCGCGCCGCTACATCCAGGGTGGCGGTATCCGGGGGCGCCGTTTTTACGCCGGCCCAATGGATATGAGCCTGTCCATCCTCCAGGCGGGTTCCGGCGCAGCGGGCTTCTTTCATCTCGATCACGGCCCGGTCACCGTAAATCCGCAGTTCGCCGGAGGCGGATGAAAGCGGCGGCAGGGGGTGGCAATAGCGGATCTCGGTGTCCGTGAACGGCATCAGGATCTCCAGGGCCATATGGGGAAGTCCGCCGGCGCGGCGCCAATCTCCGGGCGCGATTTCCACCAGCATCCGCGCTTTTTCCGACACGGACCGGGGAATATGATCCGTGATCCAGCTCCGTACATCGGGAATAAGATCCTTCGGCCAGAGAGCCAGAACCTGCCGGGCCGTGATCCGGTCTAACTCCGCGTTCAGATTCAGGGACACGCCGGCCTTCTCCATCAGGATGAGACCGGACGCCAGAAGCGTCGGGCCCGGATGGACAGCCGCCGGGCGGATACCGGATGGCGGGGGATCTGAATTCGTTTCCGCCGGGATGATCACGGGCAGCTCAAGGCGGTTCAAGGCAAAGCCGGGAATATCGGTGCGGATGCGGCCGTCCACAAAACCATTTTTCAGGGGGACGGGCTCCGGTAAAAATCCGGGCCGGGAAACAAGCGCGTCAGAAACGGTGAGCTGGAGGTGCCCGTCAATAATGCGGCTGTTCAGGTTGGTCAATTCAATCCGGTAGCCATGGAAATCCGGCAGGCTGGTGGCGGGAACACAGGTTGCGACATCATAATGAAAATCGGATTCCCTGTAATGCCAGAGGGGAAAGGCAAAGCTGAGCCGGGTATGGGCCGGCCGCCGGTCGAAATGAACGGAAACAGCCGTATTTCCCGTCAGTTCATCCACCGCGCGGCGGATATCATCCACCGGCCCCATGGCCGTCCCGCTGATCCGGATTTCCGGGAGACCGGAGGCCAGGCCGGTGATGTCCACCGCACCCCTGGCCGTTGTGCCCCGGCTTCGGGCATGATCCGCCCGGATATGGATATCGCTGCCCGAAAACACCGCCGTGCCGGCGCCATCCTCAATCCTGCTCATTCCCGGAAAATACCGCAGCGACAGGCCGGAAAACCGCAGCCGGGCTTCCAGTATTTCCGCCAGCGGGGTTGCGGCGGCCAGGTCTTCCCGCGTAAGGTGAATCCGGATATTTCCCTGCCGGGCCCTGCCGGCGAGCAGGTTCTTCGTCAGCCACTCGCGCGCCTCGGCGCCATGGGCCGGAGGCCAGTATGAAAACACCGAGGGAATGGAAATATCCGTGAGCCGGGCGGCCATGTCCAGTTCATGAAACGCGGAGGGCTTATCAATTATTCCAAGCCAATGGCCGCGTCCCTCCAGGCGCATGCCGTCGCCAAAGCCCATTTTGAATTCCGTGATCCATACCGAATCCGGCGGTGCGTCCGGTTTTCCGGAAATACTGCCTGATACGGCGCCGCCCGTGACGGCCAGGGGAGCCGGAAAAAAACCAGGAAAGGAAAATGTTCCGGATTCACAGTCGATATGAAAATCCGGGATTTTCCAGGCACGGTTTTCATATAGCTGGAACGACAGACGCCCCTCCAGCGCGGTATCCATGCCGGAAAGGAAATTTGCTTCGGGAAACGGGGTGTGCAGGTCCGGGAGATAGACATCCCGCCATTGGGCCGTGCCGGATAAAGAAGGAACAGCATCCGTGCCGGACCCGGCATGACGGGGCAGGTGAAGCCGGATCCGGATATGGGCGTCGGGCCGCATTCCGGCTGTTTGGGCTGCTGCGGTTTTTAGGGGATGCACCCGGATGCGAACGGTTGCTCCTGTTCCCGGCAGCGTATGATGGAACCGGAAATCAAGGGCCAGTTTCAACGGCTGCGCCCGGGACACCAGGAGGACTTCCGGCAGGTGAATACGGTCCGGCAGTTTTTTTTTCAGGGCCGATTTCAGAACCGGCGGTGGCGGAAGGAAATCCAGGAAAGGAACGTCATTTTCTCCGCTGGCGGCCGGTTTCGCGCCCGGTATCTCCTTCGGGCCGGGGCCCCGGGAAATTTTGGTCAGACCGGCGGATATCCGGGAAAAGCGGATTTCTCCGGCCAGCAGGAAAAAAAGGTCCGGCCGGGCACTGATCCGATGAAAACGAAGAGCGCCCCCCCGGGGAAGAGAGACGGACAGAAGACGGATATGGATATCCGGTACAAGGCGCCATCCGGAAGAAATGAGCCGCAATTCGTCAATGCTCACGGCGCTTCCCGGCAGCGCTGCCGTCAGCTGTTCCCGCGCCAGGGATTCCAGGAATGCGGGAGACGGGAAGACCAGAGGGATCCACACCTTCAGAGCCGCCGGTATCAGAAGCACGAATAAAAAAAGAAGCCGCAGGAAAAAACGGCGGGGCCTGGGACCGGAAGACGCACTGCCCGGAGAAGAGGATGCGGATGTCACGAGAGAAATTCGGAATGGAGGATCAGATGGGAAGATCATCCACGGTTTCGGCGGCTTCGTCAATGGTATCATGGGCCGTATCGCCCACCGCCGGAATAATGGATATGACCGCGCCCACGACCCGCATCGGTACGGTGACCACCCTGGTCAGCACGCATCCGGAGAGGCAGGACATCAGAAGGAAAAGCGGCAGTAACAAAAAAACCCGGTTCATGATGATTTTTCTCCCCGGCGGCAGAGCAGCTCCATAAGATCATTGAGCATCCCTTTCACCTGTCTGGCCCGAAACACCATCTTTTCGGAAGAAGAGGCGGTTTCTTCGGCGTTGGCGGTATTTTTCTGGGTAATCATATTGATATCCACCACCGCCTGGTTGATCTGTTCGATTCCCTGGGCCTGTTCGAAAGAGGCGTCGGCGATCTGGTGCAGCAGATCGTGGGATTCCACCACCGTGGTCACCATGCGCTGCACCGATGTCGTGGCATGCCCCACGATCTCAGAGCCTTTTTCAACTTTTTCCAGGCTTTCATTGATCAGTCCGGCCGTGGTCCGGGCGGCGTCGGTCGAACGTCCAGCAAGGGCCCGCACTTCATTGGCCACCACGGCGAATCCCGCACCGGCTTCCCCGGCCCGGGCCGCTTCCACCGCCGCGTTAAGGGCCAGAAGATTTGTCTGAAAGGCGATCTCATCAATGGTACGGATAATCCGGCTTGTCTCCCCGTTGGCCACAGTGATTTCTTCCATGCTGCGATTCAGCTCCGTCATGGCCGAACTGGTGTCGCCGGCGATGTTCCGGGCTTCGCGCATGAGAAGATTGGCGCTTTTGGTATTGTCCGCATTGAGCTGGGTCATGGCCGATATCTCTTCCAGGGAAGAAGATGCCTCCTCCAGCGACGCCGCCTGGCTGGTGGCGCCTTCGGTCAGCTGATGGCTGGCCGACATGGCCAGGATCGTGCCGTCGGCCACCTCGTCAAACGCGGTTTCAATGGCGCTGGAAATGCGGATAAGAGAACGGGTGATGGTCCGGCCGATGGAAACGGATGCCAGCAGAAGCGGCAAAATGAACAGAAGGGAAAGATAGAAAGCCGTCTGGCTGTAATCCCGGATATACCGCTGGAGGCTTTTCGCGGAGTCCCTGGTGATCTCCAGAATGCGGGCGTCCATTTCATCCATGACCTTGCGCAGGCGGGTCTGTTTTGCATCCAGTGATGCCCGCAGCTCGTCCATTTTATGGATGATGGACTGAAAATGCTGTATTTCCGCGCGGTAGACCGCGGTTTTTTCCTGGATCGCTTTTCCGGCGTGCGCAATATCTTCCGACGCCAGAGACAGGGAGCTGATCTGAAGTTCCAGATCCGACACCAGTTCAAGGACGGGGTGTTCCCGGCCGGCGGGAACGGCGGTATAGCTCTTGAGGTCGGAACGGAAAAAGGCAAGCTGAATGCGCAGAAGAATTTCAGTATATCCGCAGGAGGCATGAGAATATTTTTCCTGTTTCGCGGCCTGAATGGCGACGGTGAGGTCATGAATGGCATTCAGCAGTTCACCATGCAGTTCATTGATTTTGCGGCGCTGGGCATTGACCAGATGGCTTTGCGCGAACGCCTCGTCTGCGGCGGTGGAAACCAGAGCGATGGCCGTCCGGGCTTCGGACGTGTCAGCGACGGATTTCAGGGCGGCGAACCTGGTGAGAATCCGGCTCGCTCTTTCCACCTGCTCTTCTTTGGCGCCGCCGTGAAAGGTATTGAAATAATCCCGCAGATCCGTCAGAACTGTGGAGATCTGGTCGCTCATCTGATTATTATGATGGATCTGATCCTGTTGCTGGTCGAATATGCGGGAAATTTCCCGCCCGGCGTCCCGGGCCAAGAAAATCACCATGCCGATAAAGACCAGAAAGATGAGACACATCAGACCGTTGACAAACGACAGGGTTCGGGAAATATTTTGACGGAAAAGGAAATCGAAGACGTTCATGCAACGCGCCTCATCTCGTAAATTCGATGGAATTCTTCGGAATTCGCCGTTTTTATTTTCATGTTCAGGGATTTGGTCCGATATGACCATATCTTCTTAATATTACTAAACCGCTGGTAAAAAAGCAATCCTTTCGGTCCGGGCCTTTCGGATCATTTTGAGATTGTTTTGGGATCATCCTGATATTATTCCGGGATCATTTTCATGGACGGCGCCGGAAGAAGGGGGCGGAAAGCGGGAAAACAGTGAAACCGATATTGAGGGAAAAACTGATCGCCATATCCCATTCCCCCGGGGTATATCTGATGAAGGATCATCGCGGACGGATCATCTATGTAGGAAAGGCGCGGGATTTAAAGAAACGCGTGGCCAGCTATTTTCGTCCGGCCCGTCAGCTGGATATGAAAACAGGGATTTTGATGAAAAAGGTGACGGATTTCGACACCATTATCACCGCCGGCGAGCACGACGCCCTGCTGCTGGAGTCCGCCCTGATCAAGGAACACCGGCCCCGGTATAATATTCTGCTGAAGGATGACAAGGCCTATCCCCTGCTGCGCCTGGATCTGCGGGAACCGTATCCCGCCATCCGTGTGACGCGCCGGGCGAAAGCGGACGGGGCACTGTATTTCGGGCCCTATACGGCCCCCGGCGCCATGCGCCGCACCCTTAAAATCCTGAACAGGGCCTTTCATTTGCGCAAATGCTCCAACAGCGTGTTCCGCACCCGGACGCGCTCCTGTCTGAACCACCAGATCGGCGGGTGTCTCGCCCCCTGCTGCCTTGCAGTGCCCGAGGCGGTGTACCGGAAAATGGTGGATGAGGCCGTGCTTTTTCTGCGGGGACGCACGGCGGACCTGGTGGATGCCATTCGGGCGGAAATGATGGATGCGGCCGGGGCCCGCGAGTTTGAAAAAGCAGCCCAGCTGCGCGACCGCATGTTCGCTCTGGAAACCGTGCTGGAAAAACAGGTTGCCGTGGTAAGAGACCAGGTGGACCGGGACATCATCGGCATAGCCCGAAGTGACCCCGCAGCCCTGGTGGTGGTGCTGACGGTCCGCGGCGGAGCCGTGGCCGGTTCGCGTTCTTTTTTTTTCCGGGAGGCCCTGCTTTCAGACCGGGAGCTGGTGGAATCCTTTATCCAGCAGTATTATCCGCCGCCGGCTGTCATTCCCCGGGAAATCTTGACGCCGGAGCTGCCGGAACATCTTGATGCGCTGGAAGACTGCCTGACAAAATGGCGGGGCCGCCGTGTGCATATTCTGCACCCCCGGCGGGGCGATAAAATGCGCCTGATGGAAATGGCCCGGGAAAATGCCGGAGATCTGCTGCGCCGGCGGTTGTCCTCGCGGGATCACCAGCGGTCCGTGATGGAACTGCTCCGGGACCGGCTGCGGCTTCCCGACACGCCCCGCCGCATCGAATGCGTGGACAATTCCCATACCCAGGGAACCTGTCCCGTTTCCGGTCTGGTGGTATACGGGGAATCGGGATTTTTGAAATCCGGGTACCGGAAATATATCCTGCGGACCCTGGAACAGCCGGATGATTACGCCGGAATGCGCGAGGTTCTGTCCCGCCGGTTCCGCCGCGCCGCCGCGCCGCATGTCCGTGAGCGGCCAGGTGGACCGGAATCCGGAAAATCTTTTGATCCGGAGCCGGTATTACCGGATTTGTTACTGGTGGACGGCGGAAAAGGGCAGTTGAATATCGCCCTGGCCGTGCTGGCGGAGCTGGGCCTGGAAAGTCTTGTTCCCGTGGCGGGCATTGCCAAAAAAGATGAGGCAGCCGGCGATGAAACCGATAAGATCTATCTGCCGGGCCGAAGCAATCCTGTAAACTGGGGACGCCGGAAGGAAGGGCTTTTTCTGCTCATGAAAATACGGGATGAAGCCCATCGCTTCGCCCTTTCCTTTCACCGGAAACGACGGGGCAAGGCGGCGACATCCTCTGTCCTGGATCAAATTCCGGGCATCGGCCCGAAGCGGAAAAAGAATCTTCTGACCCATTTCGGCAGCATCGGAAAGCTGAAAAACGCGGACGCGGCGGAGCTGGCAAAGATCCCCGGCATCAGCCTTGCGCTGGCCGGGCAGATCGTCCTGTTTCTGAAAGAAGGGGGCGGGGAATCGTCCGATTCATGAGTCCGGGATGCCCGCCGGCGGCATGACGGGAATGTTCAGAATAAATTCGGTGCCTTCCGGTCCTGTGGTGAAACGGACGCGGCCGCAATGCTTTTTCACAATGGCGGCGTGCACAATGGACAGGCCCTGGCCCGTTCCCCGTCCGATTTCCTTTGTCGTGAAAAACGGGTTGAAGATTTCGTCCTGCAAATCCTCGGGAATACCACTTCCAGTGTCTTTGACCCGGATTTCAACCTCGTCGTCCCGGCGGCTGGTGGACAAAACGATACGGCCCATCTCGTCGTTTTGGGTTCTCCCGAGGCGGTCTTCCACGGCATGGGCCGCATTGAGGATCAGATTCAGCATGGCCTGATTGAAATCGTCGGGATAGCAATAGACCGGCGCGATATCCGGATCCAGATCAAATTCCATTCTGGCGACATATTTCCATTCATTCCGGGTGATTGTGGCAGCATTGCGGATCTGTGTATTCAGGTCCACGGACACGGCATATTCCGATCCGGGATGGGAAAAACGCTTCATGGCGCCCACAATCCGGTTCACGGCGGAAACACCTTCCCCGGTTTCCGCAATGGCGGCCGGCATATTGTCCAGAATTTTCGGAATATCAACGCCGGCCATGGTCTCCCGCAAGGGATCCGGAAGCCGGGCATAAAGATCCGGCCGTATCAGAATCTGAAGAACGGGGGTGAGCTGGCGGTACGCATCATCCAGATAGGCGAGATTATCCCCGATATACCGCATCGGGGTATTGATCTCATGGGAAATGCCGGCCGTCAGATGGCCGATGGATTCCAGCTTCTGCGCTTTGCGAAGCTGGGATTCCATGATCAGTTTACTGGTGATATCCCGCGCGATGCTCACATAATGGGTGATGCGTTTTCCATCGGAGCGCACCGGCAGAATACTGCCGTCGGCGTAATACAGATCGCCGTCTTTTTTCCGGTTGATAAACCGCCCCCGCCAGACATTCCCCCGGGTGATGGTATCCCACAGACGTTCGTAATACTGCTCACTGTGTTTTCCGCTGCTGAGAATGGCGTGCTTCTGCCCGATGGCCTCTTCGGATGAATACCCGGTGACGCTTTCAAACGCCGGATTCACATAGGTGATATACCCGTCCGTGTCGGTGATGGACACATTTTCCACCATGCGTTCCACCACAAATGCCAGCAGCCGGTTGTGCGCCTCCACTTCCTTGCGGTCCGTGATATCGTTTCCGATACTGAGGATTTCAAGAACCCGGCCCTGATCATCTCTGATGACGCGATGGGTCCAGTTGATCCAGACAAGGGAGCCATCTTTGCGGATATTCCTGCTTTCCGAAAAACGGAACCGGTCCGGAGAATCAATCATGGATTGAAAAAAGGCCTTTGGATCCCGCCCCGGAATTTCCCTGTCCGGCAGCAGGGACAGTATCGACAGGCCCGGCAGTTCATCCACTCCGTATCCGAAAAACCGAAGGGCGTATTCATTGGCGTACACGATCTGCCCGTCGGGAGAAATACGCAGGATGATGCTGTTGGCGTTTTCCACCAGTTCCCGGTGCTGTTCCTCTCTTTGTTCCAGGGCGCCGCGCGTGTTTTCCAGCCGGCGGATGGTCTGGCGCAGGGATTCGGCGCGTTCGGATACAGCGGTTTGCAGCTGCTCCGTATGCCGGTGCCGGGATTCTTCCAGCTCCCGCCTTCGCAGTGCATTGGCCACGCGCACTGCCACGGACTGCTGCCGAACCGGTTTGAGGATGAGGTCATATACCCCTGCTTCTTCCATGACGCAGGACAGATCCGCATCATCGGGGGACGCGATGAGAATGGTGGCAATATGGGGATACCGCTGCGTGATATGGTGTAAAAAGCGGACGCCGGCATCATCCGGTGCGGTTCGCTCCACAAGGACCAGCTCCACCGGATTCCGATGCGTCAGGTCCAGCGCTTCTTCAAAATTCGTGGAAAGCTGACAGTCGTGTCCCTCCCGTTTCACCAGCAGGCTGATCAAGCTGAGGACGGACGGGTCCGAGCCGGCTATCAAAATACGGGCCATTTACAAATCCTTGCTCATTTTTTGGGATTTGGTTACGGATCCGGGAACGGCGGCAGGAAAGGAACGAAAACCGCAGATTTCTCTCCTTTCGATACCGGCAAGATATCCACAAATACCATGAATCAGGCAGGGGAATCAAGACTGGAGGCGTCTCCAAGGGAATCAGCGCGGCGGAAACCGCAAAAAACCGGAGCAGGGCAGCGGCCTGCTCCGGTTTCGAATCAATGGCTTATTTCAGTTTGGCCAGGGTCTGCTTCAGGCCTTCCACAGCATCTGCGGATTTTTTCAGTTTGGCCATTTCCTCATCGGTCAGGCTGATTTCAATGATCTCTTCCACTCCGCCCTTGCCCAGTTTCACCGGCACGCCGATGAACAGATCGTTCAGGCCGTACTGACCGGTCAGCAGCGCGGCGCAGGGCAGGATCATTTTCTTGTCGGTGATAATGGCCTTGGCCATTTCCACGGCGGAAGAGGCCGGGGCGTAGAATGCGGAACCGGTCTTGAGCAGGCCCACGATTTCCGCGCCGCCGTTGGCGGTGCGTTCACACAGGGCGTCAATGCGGTCGGCCGGGATCAGTTCGGTGATGGGAATCCCGGAAACCGTGGAATAACGGGGCAGGGGCACCATGGTATCGCCGTGGCCGCCGAGAACGAACGCATGGGTGTTTTCGATGGAGACATTGAGTTCCATGGAGATGAACGCGCGGAAGCGGGCGGAATCAAGTACGCCGGCCATGCCGATAACGCGTTCCTTCGGAAAACCGCTGGCTTCATAGGCCACATGGCACATGGCGTCGAGCGGATTGCTCACGATGATCAGAATGCTGTCCGGGGAGAACCTGGCGATCTGCTCCACCACGTTTTTCATGATCTTGGCGTTGGTGCTGATCAGGTCGTCACGACTCATGCCCGGCTTGCGCGGAATACCGGCGGTAATGATGACCACGTCGGAACCTGCGGTTTCTTCATATGAATTGGTGCCGATGATCTTGCAGTCATGCTTCTCAATGGCGCTGGCCTGCGTCAGATCCAGGGCTTTCCCCTGAGGAACGCCTTCCACGATGTCCACCAGAACCACATCGGCCAGACCGTGTTCAATAATGCGCTGTGCTGCAGTTGCGCCTACATTTCCCGCACCGACGACCGTAATCTTCTTGTCCATTTTCGTCTCCTTGCCGCTTGTATCGCAAACGGCGGTATCAGGTAAAAGATGGAATTTCAGCCCGCCCCCCTCCCCTTCCGTGCGAGGCGGCAATTGCTGGGAATGCATGGGGTTCTAAAACATGATTTCCTTTATTGTCAACTCCTTTATCCGATATTGACACCTTCATCTAAATGTGGATAATCAGAAGAAATCGAAGCGGCCGCCGTGCTTCAGGCGAAAGACGAAACGCCGCGCCCCTTGAAATCGCTCCCCCAAGATGGAATGAGGTTCGCCATGAGTTCAAAGCCCAGTGTCAAGCAGAAAATAAAATCCCTGCTCAATGAGGCCGATATTTATAAAACCCAGGGACTTCTGGAAGAGGGGCTTGAAAAATACATGACGGCCGCCGCCTTGATGCAAAAATACGCGGCAAGGATTGCGAATCATGAAAAACTGCTGGCGGGACTGAAGCAGAAAATCATCGCCCTGAAAGAAGAAATCCGGCGGGTGGAAGACGCACCTCTCAATCAGGAAATGCCGGAAAATGTATTGAACATCATAAAAGAAAATTTTGCCTTCTCAAAAGACGAGGGGCGCAAGGGAATGGATCAGGCCATCTCCCTGGCCAAATTCGGACAGTTTGAGAGCGCTCTTGCGGCCTTCCGCGCCCTGCTTGACAAGGAAGATCTGCGGCTGGAGGCCGCCAAAAACCTTATTCGCTGCCATATCGCCCTGGGAACGCTGGAAGACGCAGCCCGTCAGTACGAACAATGGGCCGACACCCGTTTCTTCCCCCCCCCCAACCTGGAGCAGATCCGGGGACTTCTGGGCAAGGCCATTGAAAAAAGGGGGATGGACATTCCCCTTTCCGAGCCGGAGGGGGAAGAGACGTCCTCTTTTACCGAGGAGGAAATCCTGGATATCAGCAGCGTGGCCATTACCCTGACCGATGGTCCGGGCAGCGGGCAAAGCCAGGAATTCGATGTGAGTTTCCAGGCCGGCAGCATCCTCAATCTTCTCATTTCCGGAAAAGACCGCGCTTTCCTGAAGTCCATCCAGGTGGGCGGCCTGCTGGATATTGTGCAGTTTTATTCTCCCATCGCCATGTTTGACGGCAAGGCCGTGGTGGTGAACAAGTCTGAAATCACGTCCGGTCCCAAACAGGGACATTTCAGTCTGGATATTCGCATTAAAAGCATTTAAAGCCGGTTTACGAACTGCGGGTGATGAAAATTATATGGCGAACCTGAATCTGAAAAAAAAACAGATCGAGATCAAGATTGTCTACTATGGTCCTGGCCGATGCGGTAAAACGACCAATCTGGAATATGTGTTCAAACAGTTTCGCAGCCAGGTGCAGGGGGAAATGGTATCGGCCAAGACCGAGGGAGACCGGACCCTGTATTTCGATTTCCTTCCCATGGGGATCGGAAAGGTCAGGGGATACGATGTCCGCATACAGCTCTATACGGTTCCGGGGCAGGTGAAATATGCCGCTACCCGGAAAATGGTCCTCAGAGAGGTGGATGGGCTGGTGTTTGTGGCCGATTCGCTGCAGGTGCAGCGCATGCATAATTTTGAATCCCTCAAGGATCTGCACGGCAATTTAAAGGAATACGGACTGAATATTCTCACCATACCCCTGGTATTGCAGTTCAATAAACGGGATCTGGCCGAACAGGGCCTGCCCGTGATGCCGGTGAAACAGATGCAGCATGACTTGAACCGCCAGTTGAAGGTGCCCGCGTTCCCTGCTTCCGCCATCAAGGGAGAAGGCGTGGGGCCGACCCTGAAGGCATGTATCACACGAACCCTGCAATCCATGAAAAAAGAGATGGGCTGGTAATCCGCTGATGCTGTCCAAAATCGTTCTTTCCGGCGTACTTTCCTTTATCGGCCTGGGAGAGGTGTTGCAGCTGGTCGGCTCCAACGGCAGTTCCGGCGAACTGCGCCTGATCAGTGAACGATCTCCGGAACCCGGCCGTATTTATTTTCTCAAGGGCAATATCATCAATGCCCAATGCGGCGATCTCAGGGGAATAGACGCTGCCTACGCCCTTTTCGGCTGGGCGGACGCCGGCTATGAATTCCGTCAGGGCAATCCGGATGTGCCGCAGATCATCACCACCAGCCGCATGGAAATCATCCTGGACGGCCTGCGCATGGTGGATGACGGCATCACCCGGGGGCTGGGGGAAGAAGAGGTCTCGGAAGACAAGAGCGAGGGCCGGATTCCCGTACTCAAGGGATCGGTGGTGGACTATACCTATATCGTGGACGAAGAGGAGTATTACAGGGGCCGCAAGATCGTGCAGCAGGACAAATACGGCTCCTGGATGTGGGTCGTTCTGGAAGGCCTCGTGGATATCATCAAAGAGACCCCGGAAGGTCCGCTCAAGGTGATCAAGCTGGGCAGCGGCGCCTTTATCGGCGGCATTGCCTCCTTTATGTACAAGGGAAATATTCGAAAGGCCACGGTGCAGGCGTTCAGCGATACCCAGCTGGGAGTCATTGATTCCACCCGCATGGCCGAGGAATTCGGGCAGCAGAACCCCGCGTTCCGCGATTTTATCCGCAGCCTCGACAAGCGGCGGGACATGGCCACGGATATGGCCGTGGACGCCCGTTTCGGACTGATCAGGCCCAAAAAACTCATGGGCAGCAAGAAACGCCTGATCAAACAGGGATCCTCGGATGACCGTCTGTTGAGACTGGTAAGCGGTTCCGGCCTGGTCATGCAGAAAAACAAAAACGGGTATCTGCCCCTGCTCACATTGAAGGAAGGGGATTTCATCGGGCCCGTTCCCTTTCAGGATATCGGCCAGGAACCCCGCAACGCCTCTGTTTATCTCACACCGGATGCCGAGGTGGCGACCATTAATCCGGATCATATCATGGAAGGGTTTGACCAGGTGTCTTTGACCATGCGTCATCTGATTGAAGGCATCGCCAACGCCATTTCCATGACCACACGAGTTGCCCAGGATTACCAGATAGAACACCTGAAAGAATTGAACCCCTCGTCCCCGCTTCCGGAACCATCCGCAGAAAAGAAATAACCGCCAGCGGAAAACCAGAGACAGCACCGTAAGGAAAACCGATCCATGACCGCCATGATGGAATCTGATTTTCCCGGACTTCCCCTGATCAGCCGGGGAAAGGTCCGGGACATGTATGATATGGGAGACGCGTTTCTGCTGGTTGCCACCGACCGGATCAGCGCCTTTGACGTGATGATGTCCCGGCCCGTTCCCGGAAAGGGAGCGGTTCTGACACAGATTTCCTCTTTCTGGTTCTCCGTGATGGAAGAGATAACGGACCACCATCTCATCGAGATCAATCCGGCCCGGTTTCCCGCCGTCTGTGCGCCTTACGCCGATCAGCTGGCCGGACGGTCCATGCTGGTGAAGAAGGCCGCGCCCCTGCCCGTGGAATGTATTGTCCGGGGCTATATCACCGGTTCCGGATGGAAGAGTTATCAGGATAGCGGCTCGGTCTGCGGCATTGCCCTGCCCGAAGGACTGCGGGAATCCGAAAAACTGCCGGAGCCGTTGTTCACGCCCTCCACCAAGGCGGATGCAGGGGCTCATGACAAAAATATCTCTTTTGAACAGATGGCAAAACTCACGGGGGAGGACATCGCTGCCAGGGTCCGGTCCCTGAGCCTGGCGATCTATCGAAAAGGCGCCCGGCTGGCGGCGGAAAAAGGCATCCTCATCGCGGATACAAAATTTGAGTTCGGTATCTATGAAGATGAAATCATCCTGATCGACGAGGTGCTGACGCCGGATTCCTCCCGGTTCTGGCCGGCGGACGAATACATGCCCGGCCGGGGACAGAAGAGTTTTGACAAACAGTATCTGCGCGACTGGCTGTCCGCCCAGGACTGGAACAGGGAACCCCCGGCTCCCGATCTTCCGGACGCAGTGGTGGAAAATACCCGGGCCCGGTACGTGGAAGCCCTGGAGCGCCTCACCGGAACACGGCATGGCCTCTGATTCCCTGCCAGTCCTCCTGGAGGATATTGATACGGACCGCGCGGATTTTTGCATCACCACGGAAACGGATATCCAGCGCCTGACCGCTTCCATCCGGCTCGTGGGGATCATGAATCATCCCCGGCTTCTGGCCGGCGGGGAAAAATACATTCCCGTGTGCGGATATCGCCGCATCCGCGCCTGCCGGGAATTGGGCATGTCCGGGATTCCGGCGTATATCGTCCCGGAATCGGATTCCCGGCTGGATCTGATCCGCATGGCCATCACGGACAACAGCTTTCAGCGTCCCCTGAACCTTGTCGAACAGTCCCGCTGCCTGGCCCTGCTGGCGCCCTTTTTCCCGGACGCCGGAAAACTGGCGGAAGCAGCCGCCCCTCTGGGACTTCCCTCTCATCCGGCCCATGTGGAAAAACTGCTGGCCCTGACCCGCCTTCCCGAAGCCGCGCGTCAGGCCCTGCTCGACGAATCCCTGGCCCTTCCAGCAGCCCTGGAGCTGCTGTCTTTTTCCGGACCGGATATTCTGCGCATGGTGGAACTTTTCGCGACGCTTCGTCCCGGCCTGAACCGGCAGCGCGAAATTCTTCTGCTGCTGACCGAAATCATGGCACGGGACGGGCTGTCCCTTGACGAACTTCTTTCGGAGGCCGATATCTCCGCGATTCTGGCCGATGAAAAAATGGACCGGGGACGGAAATCCGGAGAGCTGCGCGGGCGGCTGCGCCGCAGACGGTTTCCCCGCCTGAGTGAGACGGAGAAAGCCTATGACGCCTTTGTCCGCGAACTTCATCTGGAATCCGGTATGAAGATTATACCGCCCCGCTATTTCGAGAGCAATATCTATACCCTGGAAGCACGCTTCAAATCCCTGACCGATCTGGCCGGCCACCAGGAATCCATTGATCGCCTGCTTCATCATCCCCGCCTTGCTGAATTCCTGAAATAAATTTTTACGTGTCCGACAGGTATTCATTACAAACCAAACAGCGACCAGAAAAAGGATGGAAAAATGAGCGAGTCCACGAAAGGAAAGGGAAGCGGCACGTCCGAAGCACAGATCGCCGCTCACTGGCAGGAGGAAAGATATTATTATCCTCCTGCGGATTTCATCGCCCAGGCCAATATGAAAGACGAGAATATCTATGGCCGCTTCAGTCTGGACAATTTTCCGGACTGTTACCGGGAATACGCGGATCTTCTGGAATGGTTCACACCTTATACCGAAGTGCTGGACACCGGCAGCGCACCGCGCTGGCACTGGTTCAAGGGCGGAAAGCTGAATGCGTCTCACAACTGTATCGACCGTCATCTGGCGGCCGATAAAAACAAGACGGCCATCCATTTTGTTCCGGAACCTGAGGAAGAACGCACCGAACACATCACCTATCAGGAACTCTACGTCCGGGTGAACGAAATGGCGGCCCTGCTGCGGGATTTCTGCGGGCTCAAGGCGGGGGACCGGGTGACCCTCCATATGCCCATGACCCCGGATCTTCCCGTCACCATGCTGGCCCTGGCGCGGCTGGGGGTGGTCCATTCCCAGGTGTTCGGGGGGTTTTCCGGCGGCGCGGCCGGCGACCGCATCATTGATTCCGGTTCCGAAGTTCTCATCACAATAGACGCCTATCACCGTGGCGGCAAGCTCATTGATCACAAGGAAAAAGCGGATATTGCCGTGGAAAAGGCGGGGGATGAAGGGCAGAAGGTCAAAAAGGTTCTGGTCTGGCAGCGTTACCCCGGCAGGTATTCGGCCAAAACCCCTATGGTGGACGGGCGCGATTTTTTTGTAAATGACCTGCTGAAGCAATATTACGGCGAGCGTGTTCCGCCGGCGCCCATGGAATCCGATTCGCCGCTTTTTCTCATGTACACCTCCGGGACCACGGGAAAACCCAAGGGCTGCCAGCATTCCACGGGCGGCTATCTGGCCTATGTGACCGGGACGGCCAAATACGTGCAGGACATCCATCCCGAAGACGTGTACTGGTGTACAGCGGATATCGGCTGGATCACCGGTCATTCCTATATCGTTTACGGTCCGCTTTCGCTTGGCGCCTCTTCTGTGATTTACGAGGGCATCCCCAATTATCCGGACGCCGGCCGTCTCTGGCGCATCGCCCAGGATCTGGACGTCAATATTTTCCACACCGCGCCCACGGCCATCCGGGCCCTGCGCAAACTGGGGCCGGACGAACCGGGAAAATACAATTTCCAGTTCAAGCATATGACCACCGTGGGCGAGCCCATCGAACCCGAGGTCTGGAAATGGTATTACGAGGTGGTGGGCAAGGGAAAGGCCGTGGTGGTGGACACCTGGTGGCAGACGGAAACCGGCGGATTTCTCTGCGCCACCCTGCCGGCCATCAAGCCCATGAAGCCCGGCAGCGCCGGACCGGGAATACCCGGCATCCATCCCGTGGTCTTTGACGACGAAGGCAATCTGGTGCCGCCGGGTCAGGGAAAGGCCGGAAATATCTGTATCCAGAACCCCTGGCCGGGGGGATTTCAGACCATTTACGGTGATCACGAGCGCTTCGTGCGCCAGTATTATTCCCGGTTCTGCAAGGATCCCAAAAGCACGGACTGGCGGGACTGGCCCTATGTCACCGGCGACGCGGCCATGATTTCCGCAGACGGCTATGTCCGGATTCTGGGCCGGGTGGACGACGTGATCAATGTGTCCGGCCATCGCCTGGGAACCAAGGAACTGGAATCAGCGGCCCTGTCCGTTCCGGAAATCGCCGAGGCGGCGGTGGTGCCGGTGCGTCATGAAATCAAGGGAAAAGAGCCGGACATGTATGTTTCCGTGGTCCCCGGCGTGGAGCCATCGGAAGAGCTGGCCCAAAGAGTGCGCGACGCCATCACGGCTGAAATCGGCCCCATCGCCAGACCGCGCAAGGTCTGGATCGTGCCGGACATGCCCAAAACCCGGTCCGGCAAGATCATGCGCCGCATTCTGGCCAATATCTCCAACGGCACGGAAGTGGGCGACACCATGACCCTGGCCAACCCCGAAATCGTGGACATCATCCAGCAGGCCGCCGTGGGCGGGGCCGACGACACAAAGGACTGCCTGATCAAGGACTGCTGACAACGATTTATCCTTGAATTTTTGCTCCTTGTGGAGTACTGATTCCCGCTGACTGGAGGCTGTGCCTGGGTGGCGGAACTGGCAGACGCAAGGGACTTAAAATCCCTCGGGTATATTACCCGTGCGGGTTCGATTCCCGCCCCAGGCACCATTTTACAGTTCCGGGAAGTTCCTGTAACTTCCTGTAAACCCGCAAGCCTCAAAGGTTTGCGGGTTTTTTCATGCCTGTTTTCCTTCCTTGTAATTCCGAGGGTATCGAAGCCCTCCCCAAAATCCGGTATAATCAGGAATGATTTTAGGAATATAGCAACTGAAATCGCAATCTGAATTTTTAGAATACATCCGCACACCACTCCCGTACATTGCCGTGCATATCGTGCAGCTCCCAGGCGTTGGGCGATTTCAGGCTGCCCATCATGAACGAGCCCGGCGGTATCCACGCGAATTTCATGCCCAGAGGGCCGGTGATGATCTTGCCGGGGGCGACGCCATCGTCCCGCGACAGTCCGAAGGTCACGATCTTTGTGATTCCCGGCCCCAGGGATTCGGTTTTCCGCTGGGTTGTGTATCCCGGGGCCCCGGACGGTTTCATCCCGCCCACACCGCGCCCGGCGGCCCGGACCGGGGGGAGAGAATGAGAGGACGTCAGCAGGGCCGCAGTGAGCAGGACGGTAACCGGCCATATTCTGGAACGCATGGCTTCTCCCTTGATTATTCTGGTCATCATTGCAGTCTTGCATATGCGGATATTTTTCGATAAAATCCGTTTTCGTAAATTTCAGAAAAAACGATATGCATCCACATTTCAACAGGGAGAACAAAATGACGATTTCCATCACCTACTGCGCACAATGAAACTATAAAACCAGGGCGGCCGGTCTGGCCGCGAAAATCAAGCGGGAATTGGGTATCGACCCCACGGTAACCGCCGGCGGGGGAGGTGTCTTTGATGTGGAAGTTGATGGTGTGCTTGTCTTTTCAAAATTTAAGACAGGCTCATTTCCGGATGAGGAGCAGCTGATCACGGAACTAAAAACGCGCCTGCAGGCCAGCACCGGAGAAAAAAACCTGACATAATGCTCTTTTCAGACGGTCTGAACCGGAGAACCCTTTCATGAACGCACAGGTGCGGGAAAGGCAGGGTGCGGTGCCGGATGAACACCGGATATCACAGCCGGCGCGGAGGGAGCCAAAACGCCTATTTTCTTGACCGTATTCCGTAAACCCGTTATATTTTCAGATCCGCGCCGCTCCATCTCGTTTCTTCCGGCTGTCTCCGGCGGGATATCGCATACCAGGCGCATGGCGCGGATTTTTGATCCTGCTACCGGTATGAAGGAGTTTCATTGAAAACGGTTCTCATCGTCGATGATGAAAAAATGACCCTGGAACTTGCCTCCGAAGCCCTTGCCTGCGATGAGGACGACATCCGGGTGCTCACGGCCGGAAACGGGCGGGAGGCCGTGGATATTTTATCCAGGGAAACCGTCGATCTGCTCGTCACCGATCTGAAAATGCCGGTCATGGACGGATATGAGCTGCTCAGCCATATGGGCAAACATTTCCACAATCTTCCCGTCATCGTCATCACCGGATTCGGCTCTCCCGAGATCGCCCGCCGCCTGTCCCGGAAAGGCGTCCTTCATTATATAGAAAAACCCTTTGAGATCGAAGATCTCAAGAAAAAAGCCGGCGTCATTTTATCTGAAAAATCAAAAGGATTCATCCAGGGCATCACCCTGGCCAATTTTCTCCAGGCAGTGGAGGTGGAACAAAAGACCCTGACCCTGAAAATCAGCTCGAAAAGCCGGGTCGGATATCTTTACGTGGAAAATGGAGAACTCATTGACGCGGATAACGGGGAGGGCAAGACCGGAGAGGACGCCGCCATTGATATTCTGTGCTGGGATCAGGCGGAAATCGAACTCAAAGGCATTCACAACCGGGAACGGGCCATTGACAATTCGCTTATGAGCATTCTTCTGGAAGCATCCAAACTAAAGGATGAAACCAGTAAAAACAGCGATGCCGGCGCGGATCTTCTGGGTGAAGCCATCCGCCTGGCCGAGGCCCATCACCTGAAAAAAGCCCAGAGACTTCTGGTCAAACTGCTCAAAAGCAATCCGCGCCATCCCGAGGCATGGGTATGGTTTTCCCGCCTGCAGGTAGAGATCAGGCCCCTGGAATCGGCCCTGGTAAACGCGGCCCGGCTGGACCGGAAACATCCCCTGGTGATCAGCGAGATCAAGCGGTTCAAGCTGGCCAGGGCCAGCCTGGGCAAGGAAACACAGGTACGCCGGTGCCCCTTCTGCTGGTTCGCCATGCCCGTCAAATCCGTGCAATGTCCCGGGTGCAAGGCCCATCTGTTTATCCACGCCACGTTTTTTTCCGAACTGGGCGAAGCGGATCCAGAGATGATGAACGCGGCCATAGAGCGGTACACGCGGGTGATCGGCCGGGAAAAAAACGTCAACGCCCATTATTTTCTCAGCGTGGCCCATCTGAACCTGGAGCACTGGGAAGAATCCCTGAACCTGTTTCACAAGACCGTCCAGCTTTCGCCGAACAAGAATATTTTTACGGATCAGCTCAAAGCCCTGGTCAATCACATGGCCATGGGCTCCACATCCGATGGGTTCCCCCGGAATCCGGACATGGACACCCTGGACGGCGAAGAACAGAAAACCGGTCTGGAGCAGGTGGAAACAGACGGAAAACGGAAAATTCTGGTGGTGGAAGACAGCTCCACCACCAGAAAGGTGATCGTCATCCGCCTGACCCAGGAAGGATACGAGGTGGTGGAAGCCGCTGACGGCCTGGAGGCCCTGAGCCGCCTGAACGAGGAAAAGCCCCATCTGATCCTGCTGGATATCATCCTGCCCAAGATGGACGGGTATAAAATCCTGTCCATCGTGAAAAGCAATGCTGTGTTCAAGGATATCCCGGTCATCATGCTCACCAGCCGCGACGGCCTCATGAACAAGGTCAAGGGAAAGCTGGCGGGCTCCGCCGCCTATCTGACCAAACCCTTTGACCCGGAGGTGCTCATCAGCACCATATCCGAACATATTCAGTAAACCCATTCAAAGGACCATCACGGAAAGGCCGCCGCCAATGCCGCCCGAAACTCAGAACGGCGAATCCCTCAAAGACCTGCTCAAGCGGATCGACACCGAACTGGAAATTCCCGTGCAGACGGAAGACGCCGCCGCCGCGCCGGAAGATACCGGTTCCGCGCCGGCGGAAGCGCCTGGCGGAAAAACGGGATGGCGCGGCGCCGGCGGTCAGAATATCCGTTTCATGCTGGATGAAACCTGCATGGCCGTTCCCCTGTCCCGGGCCATTGAGATCGGCCGCCGCCCCCGCGTCACGCCTTTGCCCAATCTGCCCGGATGGGTTCTGGGCGTGAGCAATATCCGGGGCGGAATCATTTCCATGGTGGATCTCAAGGCGTTTTTCGGCATCGCGGCTCCGGCCATCCGCAGGGAAAGCCGTTTCGTGGTGGTGCGAAGTGAAGACGGCCATGGCCGCGAACTCCGGACCGGCCTGGTGGTGGACCGCATCATCGACATTTTCACCCCCAGCCGGCACGAGGCCGCCATCCGGTCCTACCTGCTGCCGAGGGAAGACGGGGCCACGGAAAAATGGTCGGCCTTTGTCTCTTCCGTCATTCCTGTCAATGAGGAAGTCATCAATATTCTTGATGTGGATAAACTGCTCATGTCGCCCAAGATGAACGCTTTTACCGGCGGCTGATCATCCCCGGAGGACCATGCATTTTTCGCCGGTCTTCCCGCTAACCCCCTTCGCCTGGCCGGGCTTGTCCCGGACCGAGGAGCGTCCCGCATGTCCCATCATCCGGCGGATGATATCATCAAAGGATATGTCGAAGAAATCCATACCCATCTGCCGGTGCTGACCGACGGCGCGGCGGCCCTGCGCACTGACGCCGGGGACACGGCCGCCCTCGGGAGAATGAAAAATATCACCGTCATGATCCAGGGCGCCTCGGCCATGGTGGGGATTGCCGGCCTTTCCGTCCTGGCCGGCCAGATGACCGATGTGCTGGAACGCATAGCGGAAAAAACAGCGGGACCCGACCCCGGCGCGTTCTTTGAAACCCTGGTGGATATGCTGAAACACTACGGCGACCGCCTTCTGGGCGACGGACTCAGCCCCAGGGAGGAAATTCGCCGCGTGGCCCTGGATATCCGCCGCTGGGCCGGTGAGCCCGAAAAAGAGGACGCGGCGGCCCTGGCCCCGCTTTTAGACGGCCTGCCGGAGTATGAAGGCTGTACCGGCGAAAACAGCGGCACCGATGACATGATGTCGGCCCTGGCCGCCGCAGAAGAAGAGGAAACCGCCGCCGGCCCGAAAATCACGCCTCCGGCACCGCCCCCCAAATTATCGGATATCCCCCCGGAACTTCTGGAAAGCTTCGGTGATGAATCCGTGGAACATCTGGAAGAGCTGGACAACTGCCTGAACTTTCTGGAAAAGGACGTGACGGAGCCAAGCCCCATGACCGGCGGGCGGAAAGAAATCGTCCGCCGCATCCGCCGGTCCGTACACACCCTGAAAGGGGCCGCCAATGTGATCGGGCTGACGACCATCGGGGCATGGGGCCATACCTGCGAAGATTTTCTGGACTGGCTGTACGAGGCCGCCACGGAAATTGATCCGGATATCGTAGAATTGCTCACCGCCTCCGGGGATCTCATGCACCGGATCGTGGACGATCCGGAAAATCCCCTGGCCGATGAATGTGCCGCTATGAAAGAGCGATATAACGGCGTCACGGGCGGGGCTCAGGAAACCGCAGCCCCGGGAAGCGAAGGCCCGTCCGTGATCCTTACAGAAAATGCGGACGATGAGGGAGAACACCTGTACAGGCCCGGGGACCGGACCCTGCGCATCAGAAGCGGGCAGATGGACGAAATGGTCAATCTCATGGGCGAGCTGATCATTGGTTCCGGGGTATTTGAGGAAATGGCGGCCCGGTTTTCCGAAATCGTTGAGGAGATGAACACCGCCCGCATCCGCCTTCGGGAAATCGCCCGGGAGCTGGAAATCGAATACGAGGTCAAGGCCCTGACCGGCGGCGCTTCCTCCGTTCCGGACCAGCGCACATCGGGCATCCAGTCCGGGGAGATGAAGGAAGATTTCGATACCCTGGAGCTGGACCGGTATTCCAATCTGCACCTGATCATCCGGTCCCTGAACGAAACCGCCATTGATGCCGGGGCCATCTACGGCCGTCTGGGAAACCTCCATTCCGAGATGGACGGCCATATCAACCGCCAGCGGGTCATGCTTTCCGAACTGCAAGACAAGCTGATGCGCTCGCGTATGCTCCCCCTTTCCACCCTGACCAACCGGCTGCGGCGGATCGTGCGCGAAACCGCAGCCCGCCTGGGAAAAAAGATCCGCCTGAGCATCCAGGGCGGGGATATCGAGCTGGACCGCCTGTTCTGGGACCGGCTTACGGATCCGCTCATGCACATGATCCGCAACGCGGCGGACCACGGCATTGAACCGGAAGAAGAACGCAAGGCACTTGGAAAAAATCCCATCGCCACCATCCGGCTCACGGCGGAAAGGGACGGCAATCAGGTGGTCATCCGGGTCATTGACGACGGTGCCGGGCTGAACCTGGAAGCCATCCGCCAGCGGGGCATCCGGGCAAATCTCTTGCAGGACGGCCGGACTTACAGCAGGGAACAGTTATCGGACCTCATTTTTCAGCCCGGATTTTCCACGGCTGCGGAAATCAGCGATGTATCCGGCCGGGGCGTGGGCATGGACGTGATTCGGGAAAATATCAGGGAACTCAAGGGCGCGGTACGGGTAAGCAGCGAAGCCGGCCAGGGAACCCAGTTCACCGTGCGGATTCCCCTGACACTGGCGGCGGTTCGGGCTCTGATCTTCAAAATCGGCAAGCGGATCTTCGCCATTGCCCTGAACGAGATCCGCGAGATCGTCCGGATTCCGGCGGACAGCGTGCTGACCCAGCCCCAGCGTTCCGTGCGCATCGCGGATGAAATCATGCCCCTGTTTTCCCTGGCGGATATTCTGGGAATACCCGCAGAACCCCGCCATTGTTCGTCGGAAAAAGACCGGAATATCATCCTGGTGGTGCTCCAGAGCGGGGCCACGCCCCAGGCCCTGGAAATCGACGGCATTATCGGGCAGCGGGAGATTGTGATCAAGAATACCGGCTCTCATCTGCGCCGGGTAAAGGGCATTGCCGGCGTCACCATTGACGGTGACGGATCAGTGGTGCCCATCCTGAATTTTCAGGAACTGATCGGCGAAGACATGCCGGAACGGATGGCCGGCCATGTGCAGGGCGGAATGGATGAATTTTCGCGCACGGCCGTGGAGGAAAGGCCCCTGTCCATCATGGTGGTGGATGATTCCGTTTCCATCCGCCAGGTGGTCTCGAAAATGGTGCAGAACCAGGGATGGAAGGCCGTGACGGCCAGGGACGGACGGGACGCCCTGGAGCAGCTTGCCGCCGGGCTTCGGCCGGACCTCATCACGCTGGATATCGAAATGCCGAGAATGAACGGGTATGAACTGCTGGGGGCGCTGGCCTCGGACGGGCGGCTGCGGGATATTCCGGTATGCATGCTCACCAGCCGGGCCACGGCCAAGCACCAGGAAAAGGCGGTAAGCCTGGGGGCCAAGGCATTCATGTTCAAGCCATACCAGGAGAATGAATTTATTGATCTGATCTTGCGGTTGACGTGAACGGGTGATGAAAACCAATGCTGAAATTTGCTGAACTGAATGATTCAAAATCTGTTTTTCAAATGATTGTATTCAAGTTCAGGTGATTCAATTTCAACCACAAAAATCGCAAAGCGAGAACATGATCATGAGCTTTATATCTTACAGAAAGGGATATAAATACCAGCTTGCAGAGGAATACACCACCAGGATTCCGATAAAGCCGGTGCATGATATTTTCTCTCCTTCGGGATATATACGCCTGACAACGGACGGTATGCTGACGCTGGCCAAAGGATACGCCTGGGACGGCCCCTCCGGGCCGGCCATTGATACATTGGATTTTATGAGGGGTTCACTGATACACGACGCACTATATCAGCTGATGAGGGAAAAACTGCTGGACCATGACCGGTATCGGGAACCGGCGGACAGGCTGTTACAGGAAATGTGCATAAAAGACGGAATGTGCAGTCTCCGGGCCTGGTGGGTATATAAAGGCCTTCGGATCGGCGGTGATCCGGCCGCAGATCCGAGAAATACGAAGCCGGTAACCAGGGCGCCGAAATCGTGATAAAAAATTTGTTGAATGAAAATGTATCCGATAAAAATATACTGCGGCCTGCCCGGGGGGCCGGGGAAAAAAAGCAGGTGAACTGAATGCGGTTGTCGCCACCCTCCGAAAAAAAGAGAACCGGCGGATTGGAAGAATTCATGCTGTTCAAGGCGGGCAGGCAGCGTTTCGCCCTTCCCCTGCGCATGGTGAAAAGCGTATTTCGTGAATCGGTGATCGGGGACTGCGTTCCCATGACCGATGACACTGGCGGGCCGTTCCCATCCGGCGAGATCCGGTCCGCCCCATACCTGGCTCCGGATGATGACGACGGCTTTCCGGTTCTGCGCGGCACGCTGGAAGACTGTCCGGTCCGCATCCATGATATCGCGGGGTTTTTCTATCTGAAATCCGATCAAAAACCGCTTTCTCCGGAAGACCCGGCGTCAATGGATGCGGACGAAACGGCCGCCGGTCCGCCGGCGGAACCGTCTGCCGCAGGCCCCGGCCCTGCGGGAAAACGCATCATCCTGCTCAATGATGAGCGGTATCCTGATGAACGGCATCATGATGATCCGGCCGGGAACGCGCTGCGCGTGGACGATATCGAAAAGGTGGCCGTCATTCCGCCGGCATCCGTTTTTCCCCTGCCGCCGGTTTTTCAGGGTCTCTGCGCCCGGTGGTTTCCCGGCGTGGTCCTGCCCGGAGACGGCCCGCCGGCCCTGATCCTGCGGCCCCCGTCCATGCCGGGATTTGATATCCGGCGCCTCTTCGGGGGTACGGCGGATGAACCGGGGACGGAAACGGGCGTCCCTGCGCTTTCCGCGCCCGCAGATGACGGCGGACAGGCCGGACTGGACGCGGCCATTTCCCGTCTGATTCCAGCGGAATTCCTCCAGGATCTGATGGAACGGCGGCTCCGAGACCATATCCGCTCCGGACTGGAGCACCATGCCCGGACGGCGGCGCGGGCCCTGGGCCGTCTCTGGACAGAATAAGCCAGTCCCTGGAATTGAAGAACCCATGACAGGATTTCCCCCGATGACCAGGCGCGGACAATGACGGATCTTCCGGAATCCGCTGATGCGGCCGGCGAAGGGATCTTCAGCGGACGGGTGATTCTCTGCCTGGCCCGGTGCGCTGTGCCCGTCTTTTTTCTGTTCACCATCCGGCAGGTGCGGCAGATGACGTCCCGAAACCTGGTGACGCCCGTCCCGTTCGCTCCGGACTGGCTTCGGGGGGTAGCCGCCCTGGGCGGGGACATCATTCCGGCCGTATCCCTGGAGCTGCTTTTGGGACTGCCGGGGGCCGCGCCTGATCCGGCCAGACGGCATCTGGTTCTGCGCAGCTCCCTCAAGGACGGCTCCCGGCCCCGCCGCAGTCTTGTCGAAACCGGGCCGGGCGTGACCATACAGCCGTTTCCGGATAATGTACGTCCGGCCCCGCCGGATGAGAGAATCCGCCGGCCCGACTTTGTCCGGGGCCTGTTCGCCCGCGCCGACGGCGGAATCCTGCTCATCCCGCATATTGACCGGATTCTGACGGCGCCGCAACACCTGCCCGGGCCGGACCACCGTACAGCCCGGGCGTGATCCGCCGGCGTCGTAACGGCGGACGGATGCCGGTCCATGGCAACCGTTCGGCAGCGTTTCGAGCGCTCACATGATAACGACCCCTTCTTCGGAATCCGTCCGCCTGGTTCCGAACCCGGAAACCGAAGATGTCTTTTTCAAAGGAGGACAGAGTGGAACGCCTGAAAAAATGGATTCTTGGCCTTGGCATCGGCGTGAAGCTGCAAATCTGCATCGCCCTGACCGTGGTTCTGGCCCTGGTCATCCTCATCGCCATCGCCGCCGCCGGATGGCGCGGGGCCATGAATGAAACAGCCCGCCGGTCTCTTTTGTCCCAGTCCGAATCCCTGGCCGGATTCCTGGCCGGCGAAGGGCTGACCGGGGGCGAGGGGCTGTCCCGACGGCTCGCCGCGTTTAAGGCACATCCGGATTCCATTATTACCACGGTGGGACCGGACGGCAGCATCATCAGCGTGACCGGCCACGACAAGGATTTTTCCGGCCGCACCCTGAGTTCCATGACCGAATTTTCCGCCTATTTTCGCCGGGACGCCTCGGCCGGCAAAGACCGGGTGTACGAAAGCCGCCGTCCCTTTGACGGCAAAACCGTTCTGGTGGCCGTGTCCGTCCTTCCCGGGGATGGCGGGTTCGTGGCTGTAGATCTGCCCCTGAAGGCGGCCATGGTCTCCGGCGCATCCTTCATGACAACGCTCTGGATATTCGGCATTTTGTCCATCATTGCCATTATCGGCGTGATCTGGCTGGCGACCAACCGTCTGGTGGTGCGGCCGGTGGTGGAAATCCAGAAGGTATTTGAACAGATTTCCACGGAAAATTACGAGGCCCGCGCCGCCGTGACCACCGAGGACGAACTGGGCAGAATGGCGGGCGGCCTCAATGATATGCTGGACACGACCATGGGCCTCATCCAGAGCAGCGAGGAGCGGGACTCCATGCAGGGTTCCATCATGAACCTTCTGGAAGAAATTTCCGGGCTGGCCGAAGGCGATCTTACGGCACGGGCCGAGGTCACGGAGGATTTCACCGGGGCCATTGCCGACAGCTTCAATGAAATGGCCGAACAGCTCAGCGAGGTGGTCAAAAACGTAAAGGACGTGACCTTGCAGGTCATCGGCACCTCCCAGCAGGTAACCCGGTCCACGGAAAACCTGGCGGAAACCAGCGAAATGCAGGCGGTTCAGGTCTCCGAGGCCATTGCGGCCATCAATGATATTTCCACGAGCATTCAGCAGGTGGCGGAAAATGCGGGCCGGTGCGCCAGCGTATCCGAGCAGTCCACCCAGCACGCCAAGGAAGGCGCGGGCGCGGTGCGAAATACCAACAGGGCCATGGAATCCATCCGGGAGCACGCCCAGGAAACGGCCCGGGCCATCAAACGGCTGGGGGAAAGCTCCCAGGAAATCGGCAATATCGTCCAGATGATCAACGATATCGCGGACCGGACCAGCATCCTGGCCTTAAACGCCAGCATCCAGGCCGCCATGGCCGGCGACGCGGGCCGCGGCTTTGCCGTGGTGGCCGAGGAAGTGCAGCGGCTGGCGGAACGGTCCACCGAGGCCACCAAGCAGATTGATACCCTCATTAAAAATATCCAGGGAGAGATCAACGAAGCCGGAGCCTCCATGGAGGAAAGCATTCAGCGGGTGGTGGAAGGCTCGCACCTGGCCGACGGTGCGAGAAATAAACTCCAGGAGATCGAGACCGTATCCAGCCAGCTGGGGGCGCTCATCAAATCCATCTCCCAGGCATCCAGACAACAGGCAAAGGCCTCGGAGGATATTGCCAAAACCATGGAGGAAGTAGGAGAAATCTCTTCCCAGACTTCGGCGGCCAGCCGCCAGACGGCGGTATCCATGAAAAGTCTGGCCCAGATGTCCAGCCAGCTGAACGAGTCGGTGTCCGTCTTCCGCCTGGAGGAGGATGTCTGATCCCGCGTCCTTTTCTGATCCGCCCAGGCGATATGCCAGATAGATTCCAGACAGATTTGGGGAATGAAAAACCGACGCTCCCGCAAAGGAACGCCGGTTTTTTCATGCGTAACGACCGGTAAAAAACGGATCTACTTAGAAAAGGGTGTACAGAATCTCAAAGTAGAACCGGGTTTCCAGGTCGTCGTCGTCGTTGTCGCCCTGATCTTTATGAGAGAAAGTCAGGCCGGTTTTGGCGTCAATGGTATTGGAGATATAATACCGCAGACCCGTATCCAGAATGTTCAGATAGGTGTCGTCCACGTCGCCTTCGGTTTCAAGAATGATGTCCAGCTCGTATCTGTTTTCCCAGTCAATTTTATCCGTCATCTCATAATTCAGTTCCATAACATTGGCGATTTTATGGGCCGCATCGCCAAATTCCCAGTCCACCAGAACGGTGGAATATTCCAGGCGGTTGATGAACTGCCATTTCAGGCCGTACGGCTTGGCATATTCAAAAAAGGCGGACAGACCGGGGTCGCCGTCGTTGCCGGCATAATCGGAAATCAGATAGTCCACGCCCACGCCCGCTTCCCAGCCGTGCTTGCGCCGCAGAACCGGCTCGTCGGTCAGAATATCCTGAATGCGGATGATGCCCATGGCACCCAGAACACCGCTTTGCAGAACGCCGGCGTTCTTGAGCAGTTTTTCCATATCTTCATACCAGTATCTTTCATAATCGCGCAGGCCGTGTTTGCTTTTGTATTCGTTTTCCTTGGCAATGATGGCGGCCAGATCCAGGTAAAGTTTGTCGGAGATGGAACCGGCGACGATGCCGTATTCGGTCAGATCATTCAGGCAGCGGATGGCTTCCATGAGCGGAGTGGCCGTGATGATGCGGCCGTAACCGGCACCAAAGGTGACCTTTGCGTAGGGATCGTCATCGTCGGTGGATTCCAGATCGCGCAGACCGAGAGCTATGCGGCCAAACCCGAAGAGGCCGTCATGTTCATCAAAATATTTTTTGGCGCTGGTCCAGCCGGTGGCCTGAAAATTTTTCTCGGAATCGTCGCCGTCATTGGGACCACGGGAAAAATCGAAATCGCCGATGGCATATGCATCCCATTTAAATGGAAGGGTGGAATATTCCATTTCATACTCCATCTGCAATCTTCCAGCATAGCTAATCTGATCCTGATTGCCGTCCCGCAGATCAAAGCGGCCCGCCAGTTCGGCATCCTGGTATTGCAGATCCGTATCCTTGTAATCGGTCAGGTCAATGGCCATGGCCCCCGTCGGCAGGATCATCAATACCGCCAGAAGCGCTGCAAACAAATTCTGTTTCATCTTCTCTTCTCCTTTTGCAAATCAATACATTTCAATAAATCAATAATGGGACATATACCGCACCGAAGGAACCGCCTCAACGGGAAACCCTGCCGGCCCCTGTCGGAAATGCCGCGCAAACGGCAGCCTGACTTATATTGATGGCATATTTTCCGATATTTTGCAATGGGTTATTGCTTACTGCCAATACAGGAAATTTCAGGGTATTTCCGGAAAACAGGATTTCAAACTGTCTCCAATCCCATGACAAAACAGGGAATCAACCCTTTTGTCGCGATTCAGATGGCTTTTGGCTGGGAATATTCCTGAGCCTGAAATTGGCGGGGGGAGTTACGTTTTTAAATAAAAATTAGTAAGTATTTATATTTCTCTTAAATTATTATTGTAAATTAAAAAACGCTGTCTGTCAAGATGGATGTCGCATATTTTGAAAAAAAACGCAATAAGCCGGCGTACCCGCGATCTTCCCCTCCCAAGGTCGCCAGGGGAAGGGGATTGGCTGCCGACGACTATCCGGCAACACCCTTCTCTGAACAAAGATGCCGGGGATATCATTTGTTGTTCCTAACAGGCAATAAAAGCTCTTGCATAAGCTATAGCAGATGTCATATTTTGTGGTGTTTGACAATATGGCTCAGTAAAAGACATGAGGTGATAAGGCATGGGAAGCAAACAATTTTCAGAACAGGTAAAAGCGCTGGCCCATGCCCTCGGCGTCAGTTTCGCTACGGTCAATCGTTGGGAGAATGGAAAAACCAACCCGTCAAAGCTGGCTCAGGTTACATTCGATAATTTCCGTGAAAAGATGAGAGCGCAGGGAAGGCTGGGCCATGTCTAAAACGGAATCACAAACAAGATCAGAAATTATTGACAGGCTGCTTTCCGAGTCAGGATGGAATATAACCGATCCTGCTCAGGTTGTTAAAGAGTTCGATATTATCGTTTCTGATGTCAATGGTGTTGCAGAGCCAGTCAGTTCTTATGGTGGTCATCAATTCAGCGACTATGTTTTGCTGGGGAAAGACGGGAAGCCCCTGGCCGTGGTGGAGGCGAAAAAAACAAGTAAGGATGCCGCGCTGGGCCGTGAGCAGGCAAAGCAATACTGTTACAATATTCAGAAGCAGCTGCGTGGCGAACTGCCATTCTGTTTCTACACAAACGGGCACGAAATCTATTTCTGGGATCTGGACAATTACCCGCCGCGCAGGGTCGTCGGCTTCCCTGCGCGGGATGACCTTGAGCGCTTCCAATACATTCGCCGCAACCGCAAGCCCCTGACCCAGGAACTTATCAACACATCTATTGCCGGGCGTGATTATCAAATCCGCGCCATTCGTGCGGTACTGGAAGGCATCGAACAGAAAAAGCGTGACTTCCTTTTGGTCATGGCCACCGGCACCGGCAAGACCCGCACCTGTATCGCCATGGTCGATGCCCTCATGCGGGCAGGTCATGCGGAAAAAGTGCTGTTTTTAGTCGACCGCATTGCCCTGCGTGAACAGGCGTTAGCTGCCTTCAAAGAGCATCTGCCCCACGAGCCACGCTGGCCAAACCTTGGAGAGAAGCTCATCGCCAAAGATCGCCGCATCTACGTCTCGACCTATCCCTCCATGCTCAACATCATCCGCGATGAGTCACAGCAGCTCTCTCCCCACTTTTTTGATTTCATCGTGGTCGATGAAAGTCACCGCTCCATCTACAACACTTACAAAGAGGTGCTGGACTATTTCAAGACCATCACCCTGGGTCTCACCGCCACGCCGACCGATATCATAGACCACAACACCTTTCAGCTCTTTCACTGCGAAGATGGACTTCCTACTTTTGCCTAT
>PDWI01005903.1_pt1 | contig 33473 bp, 29 predicted proteins | sample 1430891 | NCBI WGS metagenome assembly PDWI01 (sample SAMN01162508, study PRJNA174530) | Oral metagenome, whole genome shotgun sequencing project. | biome: Marine environment; feature: Marine mammal; material: Swab sample of the gingival sulcus; isolation source: swab sample of gingival sulcus... | reverse complement strand
TCTTCAGATGAGCTTGCCACCATTGAGGTATTCGTTGTTGACGCTTCCATCGCCGCAGCAACAGTTGTCACGGTTGAACTCAGTGCCTCGCTTGCTGTTGCAACATTATTCGCCCGGTGGGATGTCCTTTCTGCCTGGGAGGACAATTCTGTGGCAATCCCGGACAATTCCCGCGATGCGTTATCCACTTGATGGGTATTCGTGCTGACCTGGGCAATGATGGCTTGCATTTTTTCCATAAAAACATTGAACCAAGAGGCAAGCTCTCCCAGCTCATCCGTTGCTGTAATATGCAGGCGCTTGGTAAGATCACCCTCACCCTGGGCGATGTCCTTGAGCCCTGCCACGGTCTGATTGATGGGCTTTGTGATAGAAAGGGCAATGAGAAAAATAATCCCTCCTGCAACTAAAACGGCAACCAATCCAGTCATAAGGCAGATCCATAAAATCTTTTTTCCATTCGCCAGGACCTTCTGTATGGGGACTTCCACGGAAAAAGCCCAGGGATTGTCGCTGTCTCCAATTTGTATTGGAACAAATATCCGGTAGGTTTCTTCTCCTAATGCATCTGAGATATATGTCATGCTAAATTTCTCCCCCTTTTTTATCGCATTGGCGGCCTCCTTGAGAAGGGGGGTATTCTCTTCAAATGGTTTGTTGACCATGGCCTTATCGGGATGCGCGATATATATTCCTGCATTGGAGATCAAATTTGCCATTCCGGTTCCGTAGGGTTTGATTTCTGACACCATTTGTGAAAGGACCTCCAAGGTGATGTCAACACCTGCAACGCCTACAACGCGTTTATTTACCATGATGGGCACAACGGTGCTGGTCATCATAATTTTGATACCAGTTTCCGCATATGGTTCCAGCAATGCCTCTTTCTGATTTTGTTTTGGAATGGCAAAAAAGGACTGCTCTGTTTCACTCTGGTACTCTTCAATGGTTTCATAAGGTTCAAACTTAAACTCAACTTGTTCCCGATCTCTATGAAGCCAGGGGTAATAATGTCCTTCGAACAGCTCTCCCGGATCAATCATAATCCAAAGACCGGAGAACTCAGGGTGTTGTTTCATTATTTGTTTAAGGGCGGTATCTAACTCTGATTTATTCGGGGGGCCCTGATTTATGATAATCCCTTCGTAGGTTTCGGATAAAACCCGTGCGGTTTGCATGGCTTTCTCAATTCTGTTTTTTATCATATTACTATATTGAAGGGCCATATTATTGGTTTTTTCAAAGGCTTCTTCTTTTATGATGGCATTGGTGTTGTACATGACCAGGGAAATGGTAATTCCGTACATCAATACAATAACGCTACAAAGGGCCAGCATCATTTTGGTTTTAATCCTGAATTCAAAAAACATGGCATTACTCTCTATATATTATGGTTGACATGTAAACAGAAACGATTTGATCAACGACCTGTCGTTTTTGCAATCGTGGATTAAATTTTATATGAAAGTCCGATGCAAACCTATTCGGTACTTTCGATATTTGTTGTGGGCTGTGCCTGGGTATCGATAGACCAGGGACGGCCCGTGGCCGTTATATAAGTCCGAGCACAATTCAGAGCCATAAACGAAAGGAAGGTAGATCTTGAATAAATAATAAAGGATATCGGATTGGATGTCCATAAAAATTCTATCGCGATTGTCATTGCACAGGAAGGCCATAAAAGGGAAGTTAATTCCTCAATAGTGATCGTTGTATTTAATCGATCAAGTTGGATCTTCGATTCGGCAAAAAGTAGCGCATTGCATGGGATCGTACCCGATGGATGGATGCCATATCCATCTCCACCATGTGGATTCCCTCTTTAGTCTGTTTTGAAATTAAATAACCGTCTGGGCCGATGGCGATGGCCAAACCTGGGAATGTTAGCCCTGTACCGTTTGCGCCTGTCTGGTTAAGGGCGGCCACAAACAGTCCGTTATCAAACGCCCGAGCCGGAAGATGCCGCATCCATGATACAAATTTTTCTTCGGAGGTTCCCCTGGGTGATGCGTGGGGGAAAAAGAGGAGGTCTGCCCCTTTGAGGGCCATGGCTGTAGATAATTCCGGGAAATGGGCATCATAGCATAGTTGAACCCCGAATTTAACCCCCTTGAATTCAAATATCTGAACCGTATTGCCGGCTTTGTAGTTTGGCTGTTCATAGGGAGACAGGTGGATTTTACGATAAACCGCCATGGGGAAACCGGGGCGGATTACCAGGTGGGCGGCATGGATCCATCCATTTCCTATACTTTCTGCCATTCCTGCCAAAACGGCGGCTTGTGTACGTTTTGCGGCCTGGTGGAGCGGGTCGATCCAAGCTGCCTGAAAAGACCGGGCCATGGAAACGTCACCAGCAGAATAGCCGGTCAGGTTCATTTCAGGGAATACTATGATATCCGCACCTTGCTTTCCAGCTTGGTGGATGATGTCTATCGTTTGGTCCAGATTTGCGTCAAAGTCTCCAGCAATGCAGTTTTGAATGACAAGGGCAACATTAATGACAGTCATAAGAAGTGGTTAAACTTTGAAATTGGCCGCAATTTTAAATACATGGGTGGCGGGTAGATTTAAAATGGTTTTCACTCCGGTTTTTTCAGAAATGGCCTTTAAATTCTTTTCAATGCTTTCCATGGATGGCGCAATGAAGGTGAACCAGATATTGTATTTATGATCTCTGCGGTAATTGTGAGTGACGCCTGGATAAGAGTTAACGGTCTCTTTGAAATGGGTTATCTTATCTTCAGCCACATGGGCGGCACAAAGCGTGGAATGGTATCCTAAACGGTCTGGACTGAAATTACCGCCGATCCTTCGGATTAAAAACGATTCACGCATTCCGGCAATCCGTTCTATGGTTTCGTCTTCGGTAAGCCCTAAGCGTTCGCCGATGATTTTGTAGGGCCTTGGGTCAATGGGAAAATTCGTTTGAATGCTGTTTAGAATCTTTTTGCTGGTCTCATCAATATTGTAATCGGGCATTTACCACCTTTGTATCTTCGGTACGTCTGAAATATACAATTGGTTATGATGTTTTCAAGCGGGTGTCAAGTACATAGTTTGGGTCAGCATATTAAAACAAGGCGAATCACAACGTATAAAGGCCCTGATTTCCAAAACCAATCAGGGCCTTTAAATGAGCCAAAATTTAAGAAATAGGTTGACTATACGCAACCGGTAGGTTTGGGCAGACCGGCCATCTTACATGCACCCTTGCCGGGGCCAGAGGGGAACAATTCATAGATGTGTTTCAGTTTGAACTTAGTCAGCTTGGACAGAACGCGTACCATGGGAGCGATACCATTCTTTTCGTAGTAGTCCTGGAGAACCTTAACCAACTGCCAGTGTTCGTCAGTCATTTCTTCGATACCTTCCTGACCTTTCACATATTCAACCCATTCATCGCAATACAGGTTGTAGTCGAGCAGGAAACCATCTTCATCTATTTCAAAAGTTTTACCGTTAAAATCAACAGTTGCCATATTACAAATTCCTCCTGTAAAAAGTTTTACCGGATTCGTCAACCCGGCTTTTAAAGTATAGCCTATTATTTTCTACATACTGTCTTAACTTCATCGTCAATAAAATAATTGAGGCCTAACATAGCTCAGCATTGTTGGTATGTCAACAAAGAATTCCTTACCCTTCAGTAAAAAAACAATGCGTTTCAACCCAGCAATGCCAAGGCGCCATTAATATTCTTTCGGGGTCTTATTGATCTCTTCCAGCGTAAATACCGGACCGTCCTTGCAGACCAGTTCTTTACCAATGTTACAGCGGCCGCACATTCCAATACCGCACTTCATCCGGTTTTCCAGGGACATGATGATCTGATCCGGTTTGTATCCCAAGGCAGTCAGTGCCGGTTGGGTAAACTTGATCATAATGGGAGGGCCGCAGACAATGGCGTAGGTATCTGCATCCGCATCTGGGGCATTTTCTTCTACGATCTGAGGCACGAAACCGATATTGTATTTCCAATTGGGGTCATCGGTGCCGTCAACGGTGATGTGCATATTAATATCGTCACGTTTTTCCCATTCGTAAAGTTCTTCTCTGTACAACAGCATGCCAGGAGATCGAGCGCCGTAGACCACATCAATATTGCCGAATTTTGGACGGTTGGCCGGATCCAGCATATACACAATGGAAGAGCGCAGGGTGGTGAATGCAAAGCCGCCGCCAATGATCACTACGTTTTTGCCTTCCAGCTTATCCCAGGGATACCAGTTGCCTAAGGGGCCGCGCAGGCCCATCACATCTCCCACCTTCATATTGTGCAGATAGGCGGTCACCACGCCGGTTCTAAATACGGTGAACTTAACAAAGCCTTTTTCCACGGGGGAAGAGGCGATGCCGATGGGAATTTCGCCCACCCCGGGAATGGAGAGTTCCGCAAACTGGCCGGCCTGGTAGGCGAACTTTTCTTCATCGCCTTCATTCAGGAAAACAAACTTGAATGTCTTTAGAGATCTGTCTTCTGTCGCGATTTCAATTTCATCAATGCGAACAGGGTAAGGCAGATAGGGATTTTCCATTTCTTTTCTCCTTTGTCCGCTAATTTTGTTTTTCATATCCGTTCATGGTTTTGGCCACCTCACGGATGTCGATGTTAACAGGGCAGCTTTTCACACACCGGCCACAGCCCACGCACATAATTCCTGAGTTATATTTATCCAGGAAATATTTGAGCTTATGCATGAAGCGCTGGCGGACGCGCTGGGTGTTTTCGCCACGGGGATTGTGACCCGTTGCGTGGCGGGTGAACAACGGAGACATGCAGGTATCCCAGTTTCTGAACCGGGTGTTCACATTTTGTTTTACTTCGTCCTGGATGTCAAAGCACCAGCAGGTGGGACATACATAGGTGCAGGTCCCGCAGTTAATACAGGAGAAGGCAATGTCATCCCAGAAATTGGCTTCGTGAAGGTCAAGGATGGTCTTTTCGGCCAGCTTGTCGGTTGGCACGGTACTGGTGATTTTATCTTCAGCGGCTTTTCTGAGCACGTCCAGTTTGATCTGGCTCTCTTTGGCATCTGCTTCTGTATCAAATCCACAGGCTTTGGCAAAGGCTTCACCCTTGGGGGTGAGCAGTTTGGCCAGGTATTCATGATCCATGTCTGCCAGCAAAATATCCAATCCCTCTTCACTGAAGGGGCCAGTGCCAGTTGAGGTAGAGAAGTCAAAGGGGCCGGGCTGGTTGACGCCTAAACCCACAAAGGTGGTGGCCTCGTAGGCGTCACACCAATAGGGATCCCGGTAGTCTTTGGTGTCAAAGTTCATCTTCACCAGCTGGATCGCCTTGGCATCAAAGGGGCGGATGCCCACAACGGCCCGGGGACTGTAATCGGCCTCGGCCCGTTTCATGATGTGATGGTCTTGGGCCGTCTCATCCAGGTTGGCGTTGAGAATTTTTTCCGACTGAGGAAAGAGGACAGATTTGGCGGACAGTACGGAATCCGAATACGTCATCTCGGGCTGAACATCGGCACCCAGCGCTTTAATCTGACAGCCGTTTTGGTCTGTCACCGGACCGAAAAGCTGATAGGTCTCTCTGGATTTATCAATGCCTTTTGTCCAGTCTTTTTTATCAATTGTTATGAATCTCATTATCATATCCTTATGGTGTCACTTATTTGATAAAATCATTTGGATCATCAGGACTGTAAGCGTCCAGAGGCGGCCGTTTGGAGATATCCAAACCCGCTTCCCAGCCAAACAGCTCAAAGGCGTCCTTGTTCAGTTTCCGGGTGAAATCCCTGACATTAATGCCCATGGGACAGGCTTCCACGCAGGCACCGCAGTCCGTGCAGCGCCCTGCACAATGGAAGGCGCGCAAAAAATGGAAGGTATCCACATCCGTTTTGTTTTGGCCCTTGCCCACCCACTGGGGACCGGACTCGTCAACAAAACAGGTGGGACAATAGCACAGTGGACAGGCGTTTCGACAGGCGTAGCAGCGAATGCAGTTCTGGGTCAATTTTTCAAAGTGAGCCCAGCGGCCGTCCTCGTCCAGGGCTTCAATGGCGTCCACATCGGGGAACAGGTTTTCCAGCACCTGCTCCTCAACCTTTTCCCGGGCCAATACATCATACAAGGCCGGATTTTTATGGGTGCAGTACCGGCAGTTGTCCTTGAGGACCTCTGCCTTATCCACGGTAAGGGTTTGACGGGTGGACGTGACTTTGATGGTGTCTCCATCCTCTTCAAACCCGCTGATTTCACCTTCAATGGCAGCGGCCACTTTAACCTTGTCCACCATGCCATGGCAGGGCACACCAATGACATAAAGATTTTCCCGATCCACCTGATTTTCAACGATATGATTAACCAGATTGCGGGAATCACACCCTTTGGCAACCACGGCAATTTTTTTACCTTTTTCTTTGGAGGCATAGTTTGCCAGGTTCAGGCCGCAGGTCGAAGTGAAGGTCAGTTTATCCACATCTTCTACTGTGGTGATTGAAATCGGATGTGTAGCCATGGGAATGGTCCCCTCGGCGAAACCGATCACTTTTTCAACCTCACCTTTTTCAAGGAGGTCCTTGGCGATCTCCCTGATTTTTTGTATGCAGGTTTCCATTTTAGCTATAATCCTTTACAAATTTCTGGTTGGGTCCCAAGGCTTCAACTTTCGCGGTGATCTCCTTGACCACGTCCACAAACTTGGTGGCTTCGGCCGAAGAGATCCAGGAGAAATGTACCCGGTCCTTTTCAATACCCATGTGCTCAAGCAGGTTGCCCATTAACGCAAATTTACGACGTGCATAATAATTACCATCCAGGTAATGACATTCACCCGGATGTCAGCCGGATACCCACACCGCATCCGCGCCTTCTCGGAATGCGGAGAGTACAAATTTAGGACTCATTCTGCCGGTACATGGAATCCGAATGACCCGGATATCTGCCGGATATTCCATCCTGGACACACCGGCCAGATCTGCTGCACCATAGGAGCACCAGTTGCACAGGAAGCTGACGATTTTAATTTTTTGTTCACTCATTATGTATAGTCTCCTTAACCTGAGGCCAGCCTAGCCGACTTCCCCCAAGGCAAAAATCTGTGAGAAAATCTGGTTGGTATCAAATCCCCTCAGGTGCAGGGCACCGGAGCGGCAGGACGCCACGCACAGCCCGCACCCCTTGCAGAGTACGGGGTTGATTTCCGCTTTGCCGACAAATCTGCCTTCGCGGGCAAATCCAGGTGCCGCGTAGGGACAGATGGCAATGCAAACGCCGCAGGCGGAGCATATTCCCTGGTCCACGGTGGCGATGGTGCCGGAGGTAAACAGGCTGTCCTTTTTAGCCAGCAGGGTAAGGGCACGGGACGCAGCGGCACGGCCCTGGGTGATGGCTTCGTTGACCGGTTTGGGATAGTGGCCGGAGCCAGCGATGAACACACCGTCGGTGGCAAATTCAGCCGGACCCAGTTTGGCGTGTTTTTCAACAAAGAAGCCCTCGTCACTGAGGGGCACTTTGAAGAAATTGGCCAATTGTTCATCCCGCCGCGGTTCAATGGCAGCCGCCAGGGTCAACAGATCGGCCTCAATGGTCACGGGCTGGTTGAGCACATGATCGATAAGGGTGATTTGAATCCCGGCATCTTCCACTTTGACAACAGGTTTGTTTTCCACGTTGTAGCGGATGAAGATCACGCCCATTTCCCTGGCCTGTTTGTAGAGCAGTTCCCGCTCTCCATAGGTCCGGATGTCCCGGTACAGGATAAAGACATTGGTATCGGAGTTGCGTTTCTTCAGTTCTATGGCATTGTCAATGGAATGGGTGCAGCAGACTCTGGAACAATAGGGGCGATGGGGCTCCCGGGAACCAACGCACTGGATAAATACGGCGGTATCCACCTGATCCAGTTTGGCATCGTTTTCCTTGAGCAGCTTGTCCAGATCCAGGGTACCGATGATCCGATCGTCTTCACCGTAGCAATATTCGGTGGGCGTGCTGGCCTTGGCACCGGTGGCAATGACGGTCACCCCATGTTCAAGTTCCTGAATGCCGTCACCATTCTTCAGGGTCGACTTGAAGTTGCCCACAAAGCCTTCAGTGTTTTCCAGGGTTGTATTGGTGTGGACAGTGATGTTCTTGTTGCTGGTAATCTCATCGATGAGGGCACTTATCTTTTCGTCCACATTTTCACCCTGAGCGGTTTTCAATAGTTTTACCGCTTCCCCGCCAAGGCATTCTTTCTTTTCGATGATATGGGTCTCATAGCCTTGGGTGGCCAGACTTTTAGCGGCCGCCATGCCGGCCAAGCCGCCACCGATGACCATAACGCTGTCATTGACGTTGATCTTTTCTTCGGCCAGGGGTTCCGCCAAAGCAGCTTTGGCCACGGCCATGCGGACCAGGTCTTTTGCCTTTTCAGTGGCCAGATCGGGATTGTTTTTGTGGACCCATGCGTCGTGATTCCGGATATTGGTCATCTCAAAGAGATACTTGTTTAATCCGGCATTTTTCATGGTCTCCTGGAACAGGGGTTCATGGGTTTTGGGCGTGCAGGCCGCCACAACAATCCGGTTCAAGCCCTGCTCTTTGATGGTTTCAACCATCTTGTCCTGGGTGTCCTGGGAGCATGCGTAGAGGGTCTCTCCGGCATAATCCACATAGGGCAATGTCTTGGCATATTCAGTCACCGACGGACAGTCCACAACACCGGCAATATTGGACCCACAATCACAAACAAATACCCCGATTTTAGGACGTTCACCCACCACATTGGTCTCTTGGATCTTTTCCACTTCCTTGGTCAGCGAATCCCGGGCGGCACTCAAGGCATCCCCGGCCGCAGACGCCGCTGCCGAGGCATCCAGAACAGACTCTGGAATATCTTTGGGGTTATTGAATACACCAGAGACATAAATGCCGTCTTTGGATGTGGTAACCGGTTCAAAGGAATCGGTTTGGGCAAATCCATTGGGACTGATATCGATGCCCAGAATCTCTGCCATATTCCGAGTTTCTTCGGGGATTTCAAGCCCCACAGACAATACGATCAGATCATAGGTGTCATCCACCATTTGACCGAGTTCGTCGGTGTACCGGATATTCAGGTCATAGGTTTCTTTGTCTTCAGTAACGGTGTGGACCCGGGACCGGATAAATTTGATGCCGTGTTGTTCCCTGGCACTCTGGTAGTACTTTTCGAATTCTTTGCCCGGGGTTCTCATATCCATGAAAAAGATGGCACATTCCAATCCTGGATCATGCTCTTTAGCGATCATGGCCTCTTTGACGGCATACATACAGCAAACAGAGGAACAATAAGAATTGTCGCACCTGTTCATGTCCCTGGATCCCACGCACTGGAACCAGGCAATTTTCTTTGGATCTTTGCGTTTCTCCGCCAGAAGTTTGTCTTTTTTCTTTTTGGGCTTCAACGGCAGTTTAGGGAAGGTCATGACATGGCCCCGCGCAGGACCGGATGCGGATAACATACGCTCAAATTCCATGGACGTGACCACGTTGGGGAAGTCGGCATATTGGTAGTTGTCAAATTGTGTGGGATCAAAGGGTTTGAACCCCGGAGAAAATATAATGGCGCCAGTTCTCAGGGTAAGGGTCTCTTCGGTCTGGGTGTAGTCGATGGCGTTAGCCGGACACACTTTTTCGCAGGATCCGCATTTCCCCTTTGTCAGCTTAAGGCAGATATCGGGATTGATGGCGTATTTGAGTGGCACGGCCTGGGGGTATTCCACATATATCGCCTTGCGTTCTGCTAGACCCGCGTTGTACCCGTCTTCCCATTTACCGGGGCACTTTTCAGCACAGGCTCCGCAACCTACGCACAGGTCTTCGTTGACATATCTGGGCTTTTTAAGAATTTCTACCTCAAAATTGCCCTTCTCACCTGTAACCTTTTTAACCTCGGAGAGGGTTAAAAGCTCAATATTTAAATGCCGGCCGACCTCGACCAGTGTAGGTGAGATAATTCACATGGAACAGTCATTTGTTGGAAAGGTTTTATCCAGCTGGGCCATGACGCCGCCAATGGATGGCCCCTTTTCCACCAAATAGACATAAAACCCGGAATTTGCCAGATCCAGGGCAGAAAGCATGCCGGATATACCGCCACCGATCACCACCACAGATCCGATTTTCGTTTCTTTCATATGCATCCTCTCCTTCACGTTAACAAACAGAAATGCCGCACAAAGTCACTGCACAATTGCGGCGATTGCTCGATCTGTTTTTAATTTTATTTGGGCTTGGTCTTTCTAAATTTTTATATCAGCCTGGGAGGCAGGCGTACCGCTTTCCTTTAATTATGTGTTTTGTATGTAAAAAATAGTATGTTATAAAGCCTAACGTTGAACATTGTCAACCATAATCGGGGATCGGCCATAAGGATATCTCAATTGATGATGGTGCATCTCTTGTAACCAAAGTAGACTATGAATAAAATAATAACCATTTGCGGCCCCACCGGGGTTGGAAAAACAGGATTTGCCATTGCCTTGGCCAATCAGTTTAACGGGGAAATCATCGGTGCAGACTCCATGCAGGTCTATAAATATATGGATATTGGCACGGCCAAACCCAATGTCCAGGAACGGGCCATGGCAGTGCATCATCTTGTCGATTTTCTAGACCCTAAAAAAGAGTTTGATGCGGGAAAATTTGCATGTATGGCCTCAGATGCCATCAACCAAGTCGTGGCAAAGGGTAAGCTGCCCATTGTGGCCGGCGGCACGGGGTTGTATATCCGGGCACTGCTCCACGGGCTGTTCAGGGAAGCCTCCATTTGCAAGGATACAGTGGCACGGTTGGAAGCAGAACTTGCGACTGAAGGTGGACAAGCACTGTATGAACGACTTCAGGCCTGTGATCCCAAGGCTGCAGAAAAGATCCATCCCCATGACGGATTCAGAATCATCCGGGCGCTGGAAGTGTTTGAAACCACAGGTATTCCTATTTCTGGTCGTCAACAGGCCCATAATTTTCAACAAGATCGCTACAACAGCCTGACCCTGGGACTGCATATGGATAGAGAAACGCTGTATGAACGAATAAACCTTCGGGTCGATATGATGCTAGATCAGGGATTGCTCAGGGAGGTGGAGGATTTGGTGGATCAAGGATATGATTTGGATCTAAAGCCCATGCAGTCCATTGGATACCGGCACATGGGCATGTTTATAAAAGGTGAGGTGGATTTTGAGGAAGCCGTCAGGCTGCTTAAACGGGACACCCGCCGCTATGCCAAACGCCAGTTTACCTGGTTTCGAAAAGAACCGGGACTTGTCTGGGTGGATCCATCAGATACCAAGGCGGCGTTTAAGATGGTCAAAGAGTTTTTGACATCTCCCCTGAATTAACATTATAACGGCCACGGGCCGTCTCTGGTCTATCGAATCCCAGGCGGTGGTCCACAACAAAACAATAAAGTAGTTCAGTAAGCTACTGAGACTTTACATATAAAAAAAAGGAACGCACCTGTTGCTGAAAATCATAACCCCCAAGACAACACTGTCAGCCGCAGTTTCAAAGTAAACTGTAGTTCTGAAAGCGGATCATTTTACCATGAATTCAAAACATACCTGTTTATATCTCGTGTTTCCTCTTCTTTTAATACTGTTAGTTTGGGGCTGTGCGGACAAACAAAGACTCAAGCCCCAAGACGCCCAGACCTCTGATGCTGCAATCCTTGAACCTGAACCCGTGGTTGAGCCAGCAGTGCCCCAGGAAAGTGCACACGCTGTTTTGATGCGTGACGCAGAACTGTATACAATGAGCAAAAATTTTCAAGATGCCCTGCTGATATACAACCAGGCCCTGGATGAGGCTGACTGCGCCGGTGACAGTGCCGAAGATGACTGTAAGAAAATACGCACCAAAGTTGAACAGGTCCTTTCACAGATGTCCCCAGATGACATCAGGGCGTTTTCATTGATCAAAAATGTATCCATTCCCCAGGCACTTTTCCTCTATTGGCAGGGTGCTGCGTATCTGGAACAGGGAGACGATGTGAATGCAAAAAGAGTTCTGGAGGAATTCTTAGTTCGGTTCCCTGGTCATGACCTAGAGACAAAGAGTCTTGAAGCGCTTGCGATCATTGCGTCAAGGCGGGTGAAAACAGATACTTTGGGCTGTATTCTGCCGTTGACTGGAAAATATAAGGTGTATGGTCTGAAAGCCCTTAAGGGGATTCAGCTGGCTGTGGATGATTTAGCCCGCTCCCAGGGCAGGGCCTTCAATGTGGTGGTCAAAGATTCAAAGGCCGATCCAAAACGGGCCGCCGCCTGTGTGGAAGAGTTGGCACAAGAAAACGTATTTGCCATTGCAGGGCCGTTGCTAATGCCGGAGGCGGCCGGTCAAAAAGCCAACGAACTTGGCATTCCCATGGTGGCGCTGACCCAAAAAACTGCGTTCCCGGCCATGGGGGAGTATTTGTTTACCAATTTCATCACACCGGAAATGCAGGTGGACGCATTGGCAGATTATGTATTTGGAAAGCTGGGATTAAAAAAGGTGGCCATTCTATACCCTGATGACCGCTATGGCAGAAGATATATGTCTTTGTTCTGGGATGTGGTGGATACATACGGTGGCGAAGTGGTGGGGGCAGAGTCGTATGGCAGCCGTAACACCGATTTTACGGACCCGATTCAAAAACTCACCGGTGAATATTATCCAGTTCCTGATTTTTTAAAGCAGGCCGAGTTGAATGCAGATGCGCCAAACGATGATCCCGCTAGAGGCAGAAGTTCTGTCGTGGCGAATGAAGACCGCATTGAAATCGATTTTCAAGCCTTGTTTATTCCTGACGGGTTGTCGCGGGTGAATCAAATTTTACCGCAACTGGCCTTCCATGATGCCAGAGGGATGGTGTTGCTGGGCACCAATCTGTGGCACCGGGACAGTTTGATCAAAGAGAACCGCAGGTATAATAAAAACACGATAATCTGTGATGGCTATTTCGGGAACAGCCACAATCCAGTCACCGCACGATTTGATGCAGCATTCAAAACAATTTTTGGTGAAGCGCCGGGCTTTTTAGAGGCGATCGCCTATGATACGGCCGGCCTGCTGTTTACCGCTGTTTCATATCCGGAAGGGGCAACCCGAGAAGGCCTCAAAACCCTGCTTCAAGGGCGGTTGATGTTCGAGGGCGTAACCGGCCGAACGGTCTTTGACGAAACCGGAATTCCCCATAAAGAGCTGTTCCTGATAACGGTGAAGCAGGGCGCGTTTAAAGAAATCTTGAGGTAAGCCACTTTATGGTAACCGCTTTGATTTGGCCGGATGCGAATGAAGACATATCGTATGACACGCATCCGGCCGAATGGTATCGGGCAACAGGAGGCTACGTTTTATCTGCCATTAATCAAACAGGGCGTCTATAAATTTTTTGGCGTCAAAATCCTGGAGGTCTTCGATGGCCTCTCCGACACCGATATAAGCGATGGGCAGATTCAGGGCCGAAGAGACAGCTGCAACAATGCCGCCTTTGGCCGTGCCATCCAATTTGGTAACTGAAATTTGAGTCAGGTCGACCGCTTCGTTGAAAATCTTTGCCTGGGACATGGCATTTTGACCCGTGGTGGCATCAATGACCAGCATTACTTCATGGGGGGCACTCTTAAATTTTTTATTCACGGCGCGTTTTATTTTTTTCAGTTCTTCCATAAGGTTTTTCTGGGTATGCAGGCGCCCTGCCGTATCAATGAGCACCACATCAACATTTCTTGCCATGGCGGCTTCTACTGTGTCATAGGCTACGGCTGCCGGATCTGCGCCCTCTTTATGCCGGACGATGCCGGCTCCGGCTCGATCGGCCCAGACTTCGACCTGTTCAATGGCGGCGGCCCTGAAGGTGTCCGCAGCCCCAATCAACACCTTTTTCCCTTGGCGTTTATATCGCATGGCAAGCTTGCCTAAGGTGGTGGTTTTTCCAGTACCGTTAACGCCAACCATCATAATGACATGGGGTTTGGCCGGTGCGGGTGTATCAACCGCGTCAGGGAACAAGCCGAGCAGCTCTTTTTTAAGAACGGCTTTAAGCTGATCCCCGGTTTTGAGTTTTTTGGCTTGTTGCCGAATCCGGTCCATGAGCACCATGGTGATATCAATGCCTAGATCAGCGGTGATCAAACGCTCTTCTAATTCATCAAACAGGGCATCGTCAATGACGGTACTGCTGGCAAACAATCCGGTAATATCTGTATTCAGTAGTTTTCGGGTTTTGGATAATCCACTTTTCAGTTTTGAGAAAAGTCCTGTCTCAGTGGGCAAAGGAGCCGTTTCTGGCAATGGGGGAGGCTGAATCTCCGGCGCCGAAGAGGGTTCGGCGGTATCAGGGTCAGGCTCTTTTGTACGAACAGGCGCCTTTTCATCATTGGGCAATTGAGACGTTAATGGGTCGGCAGACTCAGGTTGTGCCTCAGGTTCAACGAGATGGGGCGTCTCAGAGGGACGTTCAGATGCGGGGTCAATTTCTGATGCTGACACCGTTTCTGGCGCAAGGCTATCGGCAGGTGACAGCTCAATTTCTGATACGGGTTCAGGTTCAGCAGGAGGAGAAAAGGGAGAATCCGATGCCGGTTGGATATCCAGATCGGGTGTCGGTGTTTTTAAGGCAGGTTCCGGTGAAAAGGCCGATTCCGTTTCGTAATTTGGCGACTTGAACGCTGATGGCTCTTCGGACTTGGGCGCTACCTCAGGTTCATGAATAAAAGGCGACGTCTCAGGGAGACGTTCAACTTCGGATTCAATTTTTGGTTCTAATAGCGTTTCGGGATCAGCGCAGTGGACAGGAGCCGGCTCAATTTCTAATACAGGTTCAGATTCAACAGGCGGCGTAGGATGAAGATCAGTAGGCTCAAGTTTTATCTCAGATTCAACAGGGGAGGCAGTGCCAGCGAGGCATTCAGATGCCGACGCAATGTCTGATACGGGTTCAGGTAGGTCAGGTGGGGGGACCGGCTCGACCGGCTCCAGTTCATGCTCCGGCACCACCGCATCAGGCTCAGATTGAATTTCAGGTGTGGATTCAGGGGCAGGATCGGATGTCTCAGGTTGAATCGTTTCAGCCGGCTCCGGTAAAGAGACCTGTTGAATCTCCTCGTTGGACGCCTCTTTTCTCTCTGATTTAAAGCCTAATTTTTTTTTCAAAAACTTAAAGACCACAGCGTTTATTCTCCTTGTGGGATTATCTTGATGAAAAGTTGTGCATTTTTACATCTTTTAGGGAGCGGAATCAAGACCGTTGACGCATAACCGCAAGGACAAATCAACCTCATCTGAAATCGATTTTAAAAATCGAAGAATTACCAAGCGCTTGCAGATAAATTGTTTTTGCAAGCGGCTCAAGCTTCTACCTACTTTGTTTCAAATAAAAAAAGACCGATATAACAACTACGAAATAATCATTATATCAGTCTTTAATTGTGTTTTTTACCTTGGTCGGGACGGCAAGATTTGAACTTGCGACCACTTGTCCCCCAGACAAGTGCGCTACCAGACTGCGCTACGCCCCGAAAATTCAGGCGAGTTTTAACACTTTCATTTTTCACTGTCAACAAAATTTTATCAATTTTTTAGGTTTTGTAGAGAAATAAACAATGATCATTGTTCAATTTTTTTGAACAATAATTTCAAAAATAGTTTATAACCAAATTCAGCACAACATCGGCGCATCATTTTTTTAACTTGTGTAGGCAGGACCTCATGATCTCAATCTATAATGAACTTTATTTTCATATAATTTCAATAAGATAACTACTATATTTTTTATTAATGATATTTTTTATTTTTGATACATAACGCCTATTGACTTTTAAAAAAACACCTGTTAAATCTTGCTTTTCCCGAATAAAAAAGGGAAATAAGGCGAAAATATTAAATAGTAAATACTTTTTTTAATAAAAAATATTTATGAACTATCTAACACTGAAACAATTAAATGACGGCGCAGGTCTATAATAAAAAGGTATTGGTTTTAGGGTGCGGGAATACGCTGTTTGGCAATGACGGATTTGGTCCACAGGTTGTCACCGAAATTAATGCGACCCATACCTTTCCAGATTCAGTGCTCGTTCTAGATGCCGGTACCGGTATCCGGGATCTTATCTTTGATCTGTTGTTAGTGGACAATCCACCCGATCGGATCATTGTGATTGATGCCGTGACGGTTGAAGGACGGCAACAGGGCGAGGTATTTGAAATTGATCTAAAAAAGGTGCCCCAAAAAAAGCTGGCAGACTTTTCGTTGCACCAATCTCCCTCCTCCAACCTGCTTATGCAGCTTGCCGAACGGGGGATTTGCATTGATGTGATTGCCATGCATACCGCATCCATTCCAAATGAGATCAAGCCCGGACTCTCCCCCGACGCAAAGAAAGCGGTAAAGAAAGCTGCTGCTCTGGTCGTTCATAAAATAAAGACGTCAATGAAAGAAACTAAAGAGATCAAAAAGCCGTAATGCTTTTAATTTATAAGATATAATAACTACTTGAACAAGAGAGGTGTGTATGGCAGGGAAAACCAAAGGTGCTGTGCTCATGGTCGGCGGTGGAATTGCCGGCATCCAGGCGGCCCTGGATATGGCAGATACAGGATTTTACGTGTATCTTGTGGAAGGGATTGGCGGGGCCATGTCCCAACTGGACAAGACCTTCCCCACCAACGACTGCGCCATGTGAATCATCTCACCCAAATTGGTTGAGTGCGGTCGGCACTTAAACATTGAGCTTTTGACCCTCTCCGAGATCGAATCCGTAAAAGGGGAACTCGGAGATTTTACTGTTACTGTCAAGAAAAACCCCAGATATGTAGACGAAGAAAAATGTATCGCCTGCGGCCTGTGTGCGCAAAAATGCCCTAAAAAGGTAGATGACCTTTACAATGCAGGGCTGAACAAACGCAAAGCCGCTTACATTAAATATGGTCAGACCGTTCCCCTTAAATACGCCATTGACCCGGATCATTGTATCAAGCTCATTAAAGGCAAATGCGGCGTCTGTGCCAAGGTCTGTCCCACCGGGGCCATCAATCATGAGATGAAAGCCGAATACGTTGACCTCAATGTCGGCGCAATCATCCTCGCACCAGGGTTTGAGCCGTTTTCCCCCAAAGGAATTGACTATTACGGGTACGATACCATCCCAGACGTGGTCACCAGTCTTGAATACGAAAGAATGCTGTCAGCGTCCGGCCCCTTCATGGGCCATCTGAAAGCGGCCAACGGCGAAGAACCCAAAAATATCGCATGGATCCAATGCGTGGGATCGCGGAATTCAGGGGCGGCATCAAGCTGCGGCAGCAACAGCGGCAATGGGTATTGTTCCAGTGTCTGCTGTATGTATGCCATCAAGCAAGCGGTCATGACCCAGTCCCATATGGCAGACGGAAACGGCCAACAATCCATTTTTTATATGGATATCAGAACACCGGGCAAAGAGTACGAACGCTACTACGAAAGTGCCAGGGAGGGCGGTGTATCCTTTATTAACGCACGGCCTCATACCCTGTTACCCGGCCCCAACGGCCACGGCGTGACCATGATCTGGGCCGATGCTACCGGTCAAACCTGTGAATCCTTCTTTGATATGGTGGTGCTTTCCATAGGATTGCAGCCCCCCGAAGACGCCAAGGTACTGGCTAAAACCTGCGGCATTGAACTGGACCATTACGGATTTGCAAAAACCAGCAGTTTTGCCCCCTCCCAAACCAGTCGGGAAGGCATCTATGTGACCGGTAGTTTTCAAAGTCCCAAAGCCATTCCCCAGTCCGTGGCCACAGCGTCCACAGCAGCAGCCCGGGCCAAATCGGCGCTCGCCGAGGCCAGAGGGACCCAAACGGTTGAAAAACGGTTTGTTGAAGAGTTTGACATTTCCGGTCAGGAACGTCGCATCGGTGTATTTGTCTGCGCCTGCGGCACCAATATCGCATCGGTGGTGGATGTCAATCAGGTGGCAGAATATGCCAAAACCCTGGATCATGTGGTCCATGTGGAAAACAATCTGTTTACCTGTTCATCAGACACCCAGGATATGATCGCCCAAACCATCAAAGAGCATAATCTCAATGCCGTGGTTGTGGCGGCTTGCACGCCGAGAACCCACGAGCCCCTGTTCCAGGAAACCCTACAAAGCACGGGCCTTAATAAATATATGGTAGAGATGGCCAATATCCGGAATATGAACGCCTGGGTCCATCCCAATGAGCCGGAAAAGGCAACCGCCAAGGCTAAAGAACAGGTTAAAATGGCTGTGGCCAAAGTCACCCGGAACTATCCCCTCCAGGATATCAATGTCAACATCACGCCACGGGCCCTGGTGGTGGGCGGCGGCCTTTCGGGGATGAGTGCCGCGCGCAATCTGGCGAACCAGGGATATGAGACCATACTTGTTGAAAAAAATGAGCGCCTCGGTGGTCAGGCCAACCATCTGCTTGCCACCTGGAAGGGTGAAAACATCCCCCAGGCAGTCAACGCATTGGCGCAGTCTGTATTGGCCCATGACAAGATCCAGGTCAGAACCTCTACGGAACTAACTGCCGTCTCTGGATTTGTAGGCAGTTTTCAAGGTGAACTGACCTGCAACGGTGAAACGGAAACCATTGAGTTCGGTGCGTGCGTCATTGCCACAGGCGGTCGCGAATACAAACCCAATGAATATCTCTATACCACCGATGACAGGGTCATGACGGCCATGGACGCCAATGCCAAGATCCAAGCTGACCCCAACTTTGTCAACAGCCTCAATTCAGTGGCCTTTATCCAGTGTGTGGGGTCCAGAAACGACGAGCACCCCTATTGTTCAAGGGTGTGCTGCACCCAGTCCATTAAAAAAGCGGTGGATTTTAAAAAAGAAAATCCTGAAATCAAGGTCTACATCCTCTATCGGGATATTCGGACCTACTCAGACAAGGAAGATCTTTACCGTGAAGCCAGGGATTTAGGCGTCATTTTCATTCGATACACCAAAGACAAAACGCCCGTGGTTGACAATACAGACGGTGAACTCAGTGTGAGCCTGTTTGATCCGGTACTCCAGATGGATGTACAGATTGTTGTGGATGCCCTGATTCTTGCCACCGCCATCATTCCTGAAGCCACGGACGGTTTTGTGGATCTATTCAAATGCTCGGTCAATGCAGACGGCTTTCTTATGGAGGCCCATCCCAAGCTGAAACCCGTTGACTCCACTGTGGACGGGGTGTTCCTGGCAGGCATGTGCCACTATCCCAAGCCTGTAGACGAAGCCATTGCCCAGGGCCGGGCCGCTGCATCACGCGCCTCTGTGATTCTCTCTAAAAAGACCTTGAAGCTGGATGCCATCAAGTCTGCCGTCACCCACAATTGCGACGGCTGTGCCTTGTGCGTGGACATCTGTCCCTACAACGCCATTGAACTTGTTGAATTCCAGGGTGAAAACAACAAACGCCTGCGCCGCATCAAAACCAATGATGCATTATGCAAAGGCTGTGGGCTGTGCGCTGCCACCTGTCCCAAAGAGGGTGTTGTGGTCAACGGCTTCACCATTGGTCAGCTTCGCGCCCAGGTGGATGCCATTCTTGAAAAGGCGTAAGCAAAGCGTTAGCCGTGTTCTGTCATACAACCAAAATAAACGATACGCTGCAATGCGTTGAGGAGACTATACAATATGCTTGATTCATTCGAACCGACAATTATCGGATTTCTCTGCAATTGGTGTTCCTACGCCGGCGGAGACCTTGCTGGGGTGTCCCGGCTTGAATATCCCTCTAACATGAAAGCCATCCGGGTCATGTGTACCGGTATGGTTCATCCAGATCTGGTGCTCGATGCCCTGAAAAAAGGGGCGGACGGTGTTATGGTGATGGGCTGACATCCTGGCGAATGTCATTACCAGGATGGTAATTATAAAGCAAAATCACGTATTTCTGTTGTTAAACTATTGCTCCAGGATATAGGGATTAATCCAGAGCGGGTAACCATTGAATGGGTGTCCGGCGCCGAAGGCCCTCGATTTGCCGAAAAGGTGACCGAATTTACAAACAAAATAAAATCACTTGGGCCCAATACCTTTGCCGCCCAGCAAAGCGATGCCAACGCATCCAAGGAGGTCGTCCCATGTCCGTAAAAATTTCAAGCGACTGGCTTAACTCCTGCTCAGGATGTGAAATCGCCATTCTTAATCTTGGGGAAACCTTATTGGACCTGCTGCCCCAAATCGAATTTGTCCATATCCCTGTCCTCATGGATCACAAATATCTGGGCCAGGTGGGAGACAAGACCGAAATTGAACTGCCCAAGGCCACCGTTGGCCTGCTTTCCGGAGGAATTCGCAACGAAGAGCACCTGGAAGTAGCCCACGAGATGCGCAAGCAATGTGATATCATCATCGCCTTGGGCACCTGTGCCACCCATGGCGGCATTCCGGCCCTGATCAATGCCTATACCAACGAAGAATTGATGGAAGATTACTATAATACCACCAGTACGGATCCCTGCACCAAAGCGCCGGACCAAGGTGTTTCTCCGCTGCTGAATCGTTGCTACGCCCTGGACGAACACATTGACGTGGATATCTATCTGCCTGGATGTCCGCCCCACCCCGACCATATCGCCTCAGCGGTTCTGGCCCTTCTGGACGCAAAGACCCCGGATCTGCCATTTAAATCCGTGTGTGACACCTGCCCGACCCAGCGCAAGGGCAAGGGCGACATCTCTACCATCAAACGGTTCACCACAAGACCCGACTTTGACCCGGACCAGCCCATCGACACAATGCGCTGTCTGCTGGAACAAGGCTATCTATGTGCCGGTCCTGTAACCCGCGCCGGCTGTGCCGGCAACAATGGCGAGGCCCCCCGGTGCATCTCTGCCCGGGTTCCCTGCCGGGGGTGCTATGGCCCCGTCAGACAGAACGGCAACCAGCTACTGGATATGCTCAACGCCATGGCATCCAACGGCATCAACATTGACACCATTGTGGACCGTGACAATCTGCTTCGGTTCTCCGGGGCCCACAATCGCCTGGTCCCCCACCACCATAAAGGAGGTATCTAAATTGGGAAAAACCATTAATATTCAACCGCTGTCCCGAATTGAGGGGCATGCAAGTATAGAAATAAAACTTGACGACCACGGGGATGTGGATTCCGCCATCACCCATTTCAACTCCATTCGTGGATTTGAAAAATATGTCCAGGGGAAACCCGCCGAAGAGGTCACCCGGATTGTTACCCGGATCTGTGGCATCTGTCCCTGGCACCACCACCTGTCTTCCACCAAGGCCGTTGATGCCTGCTTTAGTGCCGAAGTGGCCCCAGCCGGGCATATGCTCAGAGAATGCATGCAGAACATGGCACACATCAACGATAAAATCCTGCATTTTTATTTTCTGGCGGCCCCGGACTTTGTGATGGGTCCAGATGCCGATTACAAGGTTCGAAACGTTATCGGAATTGCCCAGGCCGCACCGGATCTGGCCAAACAGGTCATCAAAATGCGCCAGCTGGGTCAAATGATGATGGAAAAATTTGCCGGCAAGGTGATTCATCCCATTGCTGCTGTACCCGGCGGATTTTCCAAACCCATGTCTGACACCCAGCGCCTGTCTCTCATCGAAGACACCAAAATCCTGTTGGAATTTGCCAAATTCTCCATGGCCCATGCCAAGGAAAACATCTTCCCCAACTACTTAGAAGAGGTGACCACCCTGGGTACCATCAATACCGGATTTATGGGCACCGTGGAAGATGACGGGGCCCTGAACTTCTATGATGGAAAAATCCGTCTCATGCGCCCGGACGGCACCTTTGACGATTTCGAAGACACCGATTACCTGGATTACATTGGTGAACAAGTTCTGGATACGTCCTACGGTAAATTCCCCTATGCCAAATCCTGGGATGAGGGGTTTTCCATGAACCTTGATACCCCCAAAGGGATCTATCGCACCAACTGCCTGGCCCGGATCAACACCTGTGATTATATCTCAACCCCCCTTGCCCAGGCTGAGCTTGAAATATTCAGAAACCAATTTGGCAGGCCGGCACAGCACACCCTGCTCTATCACTGGGCCAGGCTCATTGAACTTTTGTACGCCTGTGAAAAAACTTTGGAATTGCTGTCAAACCCGGATATTTGCGGTAAAGACACCCGGATTGAATTTATCCCCAAGGCAGGCCGCGGTGTCGGACATGTGGAAGCCCCCAGAGGCACCTTGATCCATGATTACACGACGGACGAAAATGGACTCATCGAAAAGGCTGAAACCATCCTCAACAAGGTGGAGATGTCCGTCCGCGCCTACGACCCCTGAGTGTCTTGTGCCACGCATCGCCTGGACGGCGAAAAAACAATTGCCATAAAAGTCATTGATAAAAACGGTAAGATTATCTATCAATAAAGGTGTCTAACGATTAAGGGTGTGGCATTTTCCACACCCTTTTTGATCAAGCGTTCCGCCATGGAGTGCTTTTTTATTTTTTGGTCAGGGGTTCACAAAAAAGTGGGTGCCCCCTAAGGCCAAAACCGTCCTGCTGTCACCTATATGTCACCTAAACAAAAAAGGCTTCCAAGCTAAAACCTGAACGCCCTTGATATTTATGGCACGACCGGCGCGATTCGAACACGAGCCCCCTTGATTCGTAGTCCCTTTTTCGATTCTCACAACTTTTCATAACGCCCCATAAACCTACCGATATTATTTGACGTATTTACCATATAGCTGTATTTTACCTTCAGTTAATTTCACATAAAAACACCCTATTTCAGCTCAAAAGTGAGCAAAGATTTTAAAGGCAGCTGACATGGCAAAAGATCAATGGGAAAATACGCCAAAACTGTAGGCTGCCGATTGATAATCAGCCTGGCGCCAGTTTGACAACAAGAGAAACGACATGTCAACACAACTTGAACAGTGTGAACAGCAGGCCAAAAATCTAAGTATAGAGGAGCGTGGGCAATTGATTCAAAGGCTTATTGATGAGGGGTTTGATGATATTGGACGAACACAGCCTTGAAGCCCTTTGGATACAGGAAGCGTCAAGGCGTCTGAATGCATACAAATCAGGCCGCATAGAGAGTCGATCAAGTGCAGATGTTTTTTCTAATGCACGGACCATGCTCAAGGAAATATAATGCACATTCGTTTCCTGGCTCCAGCTGAAAACGAAATGCTTGAGGCGTCGGCATATTACAAAATCCGTGTTAGGTCCCTTGGGGAAAATTTCCTTGATATTGTTGAGGCCGCAGTTAATGAAATCGCAGAATCTCCTTTTATCTGGATGGAAATTCACCCTGGGATCAGGCGTCGGCTGCTACGCAGGTTCCCATATTCGGTACTGTATTCCATACACGAGAATGAAATAGTCATTGTCGCTGTCATGCATCATAAGCAAAGGCCTAAATAGTGGTTGAGCAGAATACAAAAATTACCAACAAAGACGTGATGATGAAGACTTTTCTAATCTGCATTAACAGCAAAGATAACCTGGCAAGCTTAATTTTAGGCAAGGTTGTCCACCTGGCATAATCAATATAGGAGAACTTAACAGATGAATATAGAGAACTTACCCTTTTTTAATGCTTTCCTGCCGGGTAGTGATGCCAAGGCTGTAATTGATGTCAAAGCCTTTCACTTATGGCTTGAAGAGGTCCAGCACCTGGATTTTTTGTCTGAAGCCGATGCCCAGGACCGGGCAAAGGCATATAAAGAATTAAAAAGCGGACATGCTATTGATCTCAAGGAAGCACTTAACGAATGGTAAAATATGAAGACCGGGAATTCAAAATCAGTAGCAAGGCAAATAAATTTATCAAGTCCTTGCCAGCAGCCAAACGAAAAAAATAAAAAGTGCGGTTCAACATTTGATGGACAACAACACCGAACATCTAAATATCCAAAAATTATTACCCCACCCTAAAGAGTTCCGATTAAGGGTTGATGATGTCAGGTTATTGTTCAGGTCAGATAAAGAACTTTTATTTATTTTCAAGGCAGGGTTTAGAAAAGATATTTACCGATAAGATAATCACTTTCCTGGGATAGATCCGGGGTCACTCCTCGGGCCGAACTGACGGTTTCCTGGCCGCCTCTCCCAGTTTTTTTAACCAGGCTATCATTGCAGGAGATGATATGGATACATTCCCCACCCCTAACAGCGACGAAATAGAAGAGTAAAACAAAAGCCTTGATTCAATCCGTTTGCGTCGCTGTTGGAATAAAATCTACTGGAGACACCTGGCTTAAGCTGTCTTGTCAAAAGTATGGCCCAGAATTTGATAGGTTTGAAAGAAAATAAAGAATTGGAACGCCACAACAAACTGCTGGCGGATCTGATGTCTTACTTGAGATCTGGAAAAAACCTTTGCAAGTCTGATATCGTCAAGATTCTTGATGAGGATAAAAAGAACGAAGTCTAACCACACCCAAGCCCCTGGTTCCTGCCGGGGGTTTTTTACTTTCTAATCAGGACAAAAAACAGTTCCTATTCTGTCCCCGTTGAACAATAAGGTGGGGAATATGTGGGGACAAAATGGAATTCCAATAAAAAAAGGGCGTTCAAGCTGAAAGCCCTTGGTATTTGTGGCACGCCCGGCGCGATTCGAACACGCGACCCCTTGATTCGTAGTCAAGTACTCTATCCAGCTGAGCTACGGGCGCCCAAACAATTCAATTCTTATACATGAGGTATTAAATCAAGTCAAGCAGTTTCTTGACAAGTTGTTACAGAATAGACGTTGAGCACTGTTTTTTTGATCGTTTGAGACACACCTGTGCATTACACAAGCATCATTTACTTACCTGTGGCCATATCAGCAAACTGCCGGGCAATGGAATCTCGTTCATAAACAATTTCTACCCGGCGGTTTCTGGCCCGGCCCGCTGCCGTATCGTTGGTGGCCACAGGATGATACTGGGCATAGCCTTCAGCAGAGATATAAAAGGGCGGCACCCCATTGTCCACCAGCAGCCGCACCACCTTGGAGGCCCTGGCGCTGGATAATTCCCAATTGGACGGATACGTTGCCGATGAAATCGGTTCGTTATCCGTATGGCCCTTAATCTTGACGTGGTAGGCCAGCTTGGAGAGTACTGCGGCCACTTTCTCCAGGATATCAAACCCCTTGGCAGATAGTGAGGTTCCCCCCTGTTCAAACAGCAACAGGTCTGACAAGGTGATCACCACCCCTTCTTCAGATTTTGTAACGCTGACTTCCCCGCCCAATTTATTGAAAAGCACCAGTTCACGAACCTCGGACACAATATCATCCATCTCTTTTTCGATCATCCCGCCAAGTTCATCTATGGCCTGGTTGTCCGTGGGTGCCTCCGAGGGGACTTCATGCATGGTCAGCCCTTCCCGGGTGCCGGATTCAGGTACGGCCTGGGCGCCCAGGGCACTTCTCAAGGACTTGACCAGTTCCTTATAGGTTTCCTGCTGGGTGGTACTCATGGCAAAGAGAAGCACAAAAAAGCACATGAGCAGGGTAACAAGATCAGCGAAGGTCGCCATCCATTCTGGTGCACCGCCGCCCTCTTCCTTTTTCTCCTCCGCAGGAGGAGGACTCAGTGCCATCTCCTCTTCATTTTCTGCGCCGGTCTCGTCTGCCATTTAGGGAACCCCTTTTATTTGTCGGCTGGTAATCTATTTCTTTTCTTTCTTGGCATCTCCCATGTACACCTTGAGCTTGTCTTCCATGAGTTTGGGGTGCTCTCCTTCGCGGATAGAAATGATGCCTTCAAAAATAATATTCATATTAGTGATCTCTTCTTCGGCCCGACCGTCCAATTTATCGGCCATGGGAATGCAAAACAGGTTGGCAATCACTGCCCCATAAAAGGTGGTGATCATGGCAACCGCCATTTTGGGCCCAATGGTTGACGGATCGTCCAGATTGGCCAGCATCTGCACCAGACCGATGAGCGTACCAATCATACCAAATGCCGGGGCATAGGAACCCAGGGCAGAAAATACGGCAGACCCCGTATCCAGGCCCTTTTTGGTCAATTCCATTTTTTTTTGCATAATCTGGGCAATATCCGCGGTCTTCACGCCGTCCACGGTCATCTGAAGGGCCTGGGCAAGATAGGGGTCTTCAGTGCTGGCAATATCACTCTCAATGGAGAGCAGTCCGCCTTTTCTCGCTTTATTGGATATTTCAACCAGGTTGGCAATAATATCTTCCGGCTTCTCAAGCTTAAAAATAAAGACTTTCATGCCAAACTTAATCATACTCAGCACGTCGGCCATGGGAAAACCGATCATTACGGCGGCAATGGAGCCCCCCACAACAATGAGAATGGACGGGATGTTGACAAACATCATGATACTGCCGCCAAGAAGAATGGTGCCCAGTACAAAGCCGATGCCGGAAACTACGCCGATTACCGAAGCAATATCCATATGTTAAACCTTTACATAAACCGTTGTGTCCACAGGATATTCCCTGTGATATTGAATAATTTTAGTTATAAAATCGCTGGTGAGTCTTGTATTGGCTGTAAACAATTTTGTTCCCGATGCGGTAAACAATGCTGTGGCAAGCACCATTCCCGGTACCAATTGTTCGATCCCCACGCCGCGCACTCTGAAATCATCGGGTCCCAGATGTGTGACCACATATTGTTCAAGCTGCCCCACGATCACTGGATCCAGCCGGACACCGGAAAGGTGTTCCAGCCCATTTAGAATGTCGTCGATGCTTGTAATGCCAGGGGTGTCTCTCAAGGTATCTAATTCATCCGCGCCGGCAAGGATTTTGGATGCCATGGAGATATATCGCCGCCTCAATCCATCGGGGAATCCTGTACCATCGGCATTTTCATTAAGCTGCGCTATTATTTTCGCTGCCGGTTCAAACCCGGGGCAATGCTGCAACAGCTCAGCCCCTTTCACTGGATACTGCACCATCAGTGTTCTGTCGTAGGCTGCCTGATGATCTTCCATGCCGAATCTTTCGTATTGATTGGATTCAGTGCGCTGCGGCGACGGCAAGGGTAAAGAGGTGCCGGCCAGAAAGAGACGCCCGATTTCGTGCAGCATACCAGCTTTTCTAAGATCCTCCAACTTTTTTTCGCCAAATCCCATTTTTTTACCTATAAAAACGGCGATCTCTGCCACGCGACGGCCATGTCCCCGGTTAAGTTCCACCCGGTGCTCAATCAAGGTATGAAGAATCCTGCCAAAACCGTCCATGTTCACTTCCAGGGATTTTTTCAAATCTGCCTGGCAGGATGTCATACGGCGACGTTCCAAAATCATTTCCTGATTCTGTTTTAACGCGGCATTCAGACTTTTTCGCTCAGTGGCAAGCTCTTTTTTCGCTGTTTTCAACTCCTGTTTAAAACGGTCGAGGTAGGCAAACGATTTGTCCAGGGCCGCCTGCTTTGAATCAAGGGCCTGGGCCATACGGGTATTGCGACCATATTGTCTGACCATGGCGCGAAGCATCCGCCGGGATACTGGCCATTGCAGTCCATCATCCAATCCGAGTTCCATGAGATCCGCCCGGATATCCTGACCGCACCCTGGCGGGATCACAGCACACACCGGCGGTGGATATTTCATGAACACTGATTTTACTTGCGCCAGCCATTTTCCGGCAAGGGCAACATCTGCCAGGGCACCGTCAGCACAATGGGCAAACGGATCCATTAAAACGATATCCGGCCGAACGGTCAATGCACAGACATCGCCAGGCTGCTCAAACACTTCAACCGCCCACTCCGCCAATGGGAAATTCAGGTGTTTTTTCCGGTCATTGGGACCGATATACAAAAGGGAAAAAGACGATCTATCCATGGGCATGCTTATTCGCAATAGTCATGCATCCACCACTCATCCCAGGACGTTTCCAGGATTTCCCGTGCCAACTGCTGTCCCACATCAGTTTTAAGCCGCTCTGTTACATAGGGAAGCCAGGCATCTGGAGACACCGCACCAGTATCTTTCAACTTTTTAAGTTCCAGAATAAAAGACAGCTGATCCGCATCCCGGGCCAACCTGGCTTCCAGGGTTTTCGCCGCATTAAACTCATTGATCAAATCCTGGATATCAGGGCCAAAGGAGACATACCGGGTAAGGTGAGAAACCGCTTTGGATTCGTCCACTGTATTGTATTTTTTGTGGACATAGTTAAGGTCGTTGGTCCTGGCTTCAGGAATATCGTGGACCAATGCCATTGAAATTAATTTTTCCCGATCTACATCAGGCACCATCCGACCCATGGCAAAACAGATAAATGCAGTAGTGAAGCTGTGTTCAGCAACCGTTTCCCGACCGGCCCCGAGAAAAGCATACCCGGAACGTTCCAGATCTTTGAGCATCCGCACCTCGAACAGGAGATCAACAAGTTTTGTCATTTCGCATCCATTTTTTTATGAAAGTCCGATGCAAACCCATTCGGTTCTTTCGATATTTGTTGTGGGCGAACCGAGGTGAAAAAACAGGTCCGCCCATGGCGGTTATAGTAATTTACTAATTCGCGTATCAAAATTTTGACATTTTCTTGACTTTTTATAGAACAGAAGCTTAAATAAAGTCAAGATTTACAAAACGCATCGCACGATAACGAATACGCTCAAAATCGTCTATCTATTACATGATTAACGCATATAACGGCCACGGGCCGTCCTGGGTCTTATCGATACCCAGGCACAGCCCACAACAAAAATTGAAAGATCTGGATGAGTTACACAGACTTTCACATAAACTGTTTCAGGGGGAAGCCATGACTGGTCTATTCAAAGCCATCGTCACCATTGAACTAACCATTTTTCTTTTTAGTGCACTTACAGGGACAGCGGCCTTGGCCCAAGCCCCTCAACCATTTAACCTGGAAGAAGATACCGGATTCTACTACACCATTCAAAAAGGAGATACCCTGTGGGGACTGGCCCAAAAGTTCTACAATTCCAATTGGGACTGGCCCAAAATATGGGAAATGAACAAAAATATAAAAAATCCCAATTGGATCTATCCAGGTAACCGTATCCGGGTGTACCTCAAATCCAGCGACCAGAAACCGGCATCGCCATTACCCATCCCAGCCACCGCACCAGCAGTATCACAAGCAACCTTACCCACTCCAGAAAAACCTGCACCTGTTGCGGCGCAATTCAACTATCCGGTAATGGATCATACCCCATTCATCAAAAAAAAGGAGATCGAGGCGGACGGCATTATCATCAAAGAACAGGAGGAAAATATAATGATCGCCACGGATGATATTGTATACATCCGCGTCTTGTCCGAACTTGAGGAGGGAGGATTATATCAGATTTTCAGCACCGAACCGATGAAAAGAAAATTTAAAGGCATCGTTTTCAAGGGGGTATTGCACCGGATCAACGGCACGCTGAAAATACTTGAGATCAAGGATGGCTGCGCCACTGCCAGAGTGATGAGCGCAAACCAGGACATCGCCGTTGGTGACAAAATCATGGCCTGGTATCACAGGCCCAAGACCTTTGCCGTCAATGATGCCCCTGCTTCCATTGACGGCATCCTTATCGACGCTGAAAAAAAGGACACAATGATCAGCGATCATCAAATTGCATTCATCAACAAAGGCACCAATGATCAAGTTGCACCGGGACAGGTTTATTCAGTGCTTAGGCCTCAGAAAAAAATGCCTGACTTCCCCTTGAATTTGGGGCGGCTCATCGTGCTTGCAGCGGAGCCGGAAAGCGCCACTGTGATGATCCTCTCTTCTAATCGGGGGTTGCTTCCCGGCGACCGGGTTCAATAGTACCTGGATTTGATTATTACACATTCGCAATCCCTTCGTATCAGCCCCTTAAAAAATACGAAGGGATTATTTTTTTAACGGTAAAAGACGAGGTCGGCCCATGGCCGTTTTATATTAAGTCCCAGGTCACTCTCAGCACTTCCTGGTAAGTGGTAATGCCTTGGCACATTTTCTTAATTCCGCCCTGTCTTAACGTCTCCAGGCCTTCCCGGGCGGCCCTGTCACGGAGCATGGACAAATCTGAATCATTGGAGGTCAAGCGTTTTAACGATTCTGTATAGGGCATGATTTCATAAAGCCCGGTTCGTCCCTGGTATCCGGTATTCCGACACTTTATGCAGCCTTTTCCATGTTTTAAGGGAACTTTCCCCTGAATCGGCACACGCAACCCTAAATTCGCCAGCTCAGATGCGTCCATTTCAAAAGTTTCCACGCAATGGGGGCATATTTTACGCACCAGACGCTGGGCCACCACCCCCGTCAGAGAAGCGTGAATCAGATAAGGTGGAATACCAAGGTCCATCAATCTGAACACCGTGGATACCGAATCATTGGTATGAAGGGTAGATAACACCAAATGGCCTGTGAGGGCCGCCTGTATGGCGGCCTGGGCCGTTTCAAGATCCCGGATCTCTCCCACCATAATGATATCTGGATCCTGGCGCATGATATTTTTCAACACCGATCCAAAGGTGACATCAATGGCCGGCATCACGCCGATTTGATTAAATTCCTCATGGATCATTTCAATGGGATCCTCAATGGTGGTGACATTCACCTCCGGTGAAGACAGCATGCGCAGGCTTGAATACAGGGTGGTGGACTTACCCGACCCTGTGGGGCCGGTAACCAGAACAATGCCAAAGGGCATGGTGATCAGATTCTTGTACCGTTGAAAAGCCTTTGGGGAGAACCCCAGCTGCTCAAGGTCCTGGAACAGCACATCCGGATCCATGATCCGCATCACCACTTTTTCACCAAACGCCACAGGGATGGTGGACACACGGATTTCCACTTCTGTCTCATCTTTGGCCAGCTTTATACGACCATCCTGGGGCCGGCGCTTTTCAGCCATATCCAGGGCGGCAAGGGTTTTGATCCGGCTGACCACGGCATTGTGCAGCTTTTTGGGCAACTTATATACCGTATGCAGGGCACCGTCTATGCGCATGCGCACCAGACACACCTCCCGCTTAGGTTCAATATGGATGTCCGATGCTTTCTGATCAAAGGCATAGGTAAACAGATGATTAACGGCATTGACGATATGCTGATCTGTGGACGGCAGGTCATCCATGGCGCTGATGCTGACAAACTGCTCCAGATTTCCCAGGTCCACCCCTTTTTTGGAAAACAGATCCTCAGCCGCGGATATTGAATGCTGGAACCCAAAGAACTCCCGGATCAATTTGATGACATCGCTGCGCGAACTGACAATGGGTGTCACCTTTAACTTAGCGACCCGTTCCACATCAGCGATGGCTTCATGGTTAAACGGATTCGGTGTTGCCACCACCAGTTTGCCCGCGGCCATCTCCATGGGCAACAGCAAATGCTTCAGTGCAAAGGATTTAGAAATGGTACCCGTGACACATTTCAACTCCAGCTTCAAAGGATCAATCTTTTTATAGGGAAGCCCCCAATGGGCGGCCAACGCCCGGTATATCAGATCCTCATCAATGGATTTGCCCGGCCTATCCTGCCTATCGATGTTCAGATGAACAATCACATCCACAAAAGAAAGATCCGCTAAGGCCTTGGCTTTGTCCATTGGCGTCATCTGCTTTTGCGACGTCTTTTTTACAATGGATTCGCGGAGCTGTCGCTCTTTTTTGATCAACTTCCTGGCTTGATCTGCCGTAATCAATCGGGCAGAAATCAAGGCCTGGCATACTGTTTTGGAAGCGAATGGTTTACTTGGAATCGGATTCATAGATCCTTTATATGCCTAATTACCCGTGGGTTCAAGTCTTTAGGCCCATGGTCAGAATCAAATTTGACATTGATGCGCTGGATTTTAAACCGCCATCAAGGCCCGCCAACAGAACGTATATAGAAAAATATATCCGTTTTCATCACGACCATATTCCATGGCCGCTATTTTTTATAAAAAAATCTGTGTAGGTTACTCAGAGCTTTCAATTTTTGTTGCGGACTGAGCCTTGGTGTTGATAGACCAAGGGCGGCCCGTGGCCGTTATACATAGGCCTTAAGCCCATAAAAAATGCCGGGGTTGCCTCAAGGCACAACCCCGGCATTTTTATAAATAAAACGCCTAAGTTTAATCTTCTTCAACAATAATGGCGTCTTCTTCACATACTTCTACACAGCTTTCACAGCCCAGACAATCTTCTGCATTGACGGGCACTGATTTTTCATCTTCCATCTCAAATACTTCTACGGGACAAACGTCTACGCACTCTTCACACCCCACGCATTTAGACTGATCAACGATTGGATTAAAAGCCATTTTAATAACCTCCTTAATTAATTAACGGTACGATTTTCAAACCCATTTTTAATCTCATACCTGATTTAGAACACGCTTTTATACCATCTTTTTCATCCAAATCAAGCATTTTATGAGTTCAGTGTGACCAGACAGACAACCACCTGTCGTCCTCCTGGTATATCAAACTTTGTGTTCAACGCCTCGCCCGAAAACGCACACAGTCGAATCTGCACCTTAGGGCAGTGACATTCGGTCATGCTTTCATCTGTCAAAGGGTTGCCTTCCCCTAATGTAAGCGTCTCCAGGATGCCGTCAAGGGTGAAACACGGCTCTTTTCGATGCACACAACCTTGTTCATGCACTTTTATGGAATCAATGTCAAGCCGATTTTTTGTCTCTTTCGCATTGGCCGTCATAAAGGCCATGACAGCAGGGCTTGTGGTTGCCAGCACCACCCTGTCATCCGCTGTATTCGCCCCCCCGGCAAAGCACCCGGCCTCGTTGGCCGCTGCACACCAGGCGCGAATCCGCTCTTCTATCTGACTGGAACGTATGTCTTCAAACGGATCATGTCCACCATCGGCCTTCACGGTTGGACGATCCAAATCCGGGACATCCACCGTCTCGCCTTTGAGCGCTGAAAACAATGCTGCATTACGCGCTTCTACCGTATTGAGGCGTTGGCGGATCGCCTGGTTTTCCATATCCAGAATTTCAGCAAATCGCAGCACCAGCAACGGATCACCTTGGGGCACATCATCATCCCCCCCTGGGACAAATCCTGCGCCTTCACCCGCCTGGGATCGGATGCGGGACTGAATGGCCGAAAGACTGTTGTCATCGTTCAGCCATACTTTTTCCCGGATAATTGCCTTGAGATTCATTTCATTTCCCCTGTGAATGGCGGCCCAGTCTTTAAAGCCTTGGACCTGGGCATCTAAGCGGGCCAGTCGGGTCTCATCCATAGAAACAAATTCAAAGGCCCCCCGATCAGACAACCGGGAAGCATCAGATCCAGACAGCCGAGGCAAATCCAGAGTAAGCACTTTAATTGTTCCACCAATGTTTGCCAAGGCCGCCATGGCGTCGGCCTGGGCCGGTGACATCTGGGTAAACGGGAAAAAACAAATGGTATTCATTGACACTTACACCTTTTTATCGTGAATGGTAACGCCCATGGATTCAAGCGTGTTCCGAATCTTGTCGGCAGCTTCCCAATCATGGGTTCTGCGGGCGGCGTCCCGCTCCTGAATGAGAGACATGATTTCCTGAGAATAATGTGTTTTCTGATTGAAACTGAACACATTCAACACCCGA
>PDWI01001785.1_pt1 | contig 33478 bp, 32 predicted proteins | sample 1430891 | NCBI WGS metagenome assembly PDWI01 (sample SAMN01162508, study PRJNA174530) | Oral metagenome, whole genome shotgun sequencing project. | biome: Marine environment; feature: Marine mammal; material: Swab sample of the gingival sulcus; isolation source: swab sample of gingival sulcus... | reverse complement strand
AAGAAGTGGTGACCCATACGAGACTCGAACTCGTGTTACCGCCGTGAAAGGGCGGTGTCCTAACCGCTAGACGAATGGGCCAACTTTCATTTTGGAAGGTGAATTATACACATATAAAACTTAAAATTTAATTAATTTTGAAAAAATTTTTCAAATTTTTGTATAATATTTTTTTGTAAAAGGATTTACATGTACAAACTTATATATTTATTGACCCTATTTTTTGTATTAGGATGCAGTATAAAAGTACCTATGGAGCGCTCTCAAAGTGTATCAGTTTTAATAAAAAGTAAAAAAATGCGCTTTTATGATATAGGTTTTATAAGAAGCAATAGCAAACAAGTAAACTTGCAGCTTTTTAATGGTGGAGTTGCTATTTTGGATTTGGATATAAAAGATGATACATGTATCAATAAAATATGCTATAAAAGGCAAAGTTTTAATATTGATTTTTTAGGATATAAATATTATGACGATTTTTTAAAAGATATAATTATGCAAAAACCTATATATAATGGCAAAAATTTAAAGTTACATGTAGATGGTTTTACTCAAAACATCTCTACTAGTCATTATGATATATACTATAAAGTGGGTAAAAATGAAACCTATTTCAAAGATAGTGCCAATAAAATAGTCATAAAAATACAAAAAATATAAAAATAGAGAAATTATATTTAAAATTAAGCGCTTGATTATGGATTTTGTGGTATAAGATAGGTTTTTAAACTATATAAATGAAAAAGGATAAATATGCGTAAAAAAATTTTAACTTCAGGTGTATCTTTGTTACTATGTGCCTCTTGTGTGTATGCTTCAGGATATAGAATACCAGAACAAAGTGTTGCTTCAACGGCAAAATCAGGTGCAAGTATAGCTTCAACACATGGTGCTGAAGCGAGTTATTATAATCCGGCTAATATGTCATTTTTGGATGATAAATCATATTTGGAGTTAGATTTAACGTACATTAATCTTCCTTCTATTGATTATAAAGATAAGCAAATGCCGATTTTAAATTCTAGTTCAACGGTTGAGCATTTTTTGGCTCCAACCTTTCATTATGTTAGTCCAGAGATATTTGATGATGTTCGTTTTGGTGTTTCTGTGACAGCTCCTGGCGGGCTATCTAAAAGATGGGATGATTTTTATGCAAAATCAACAGCCGAAGAGTTTTCTTTAAAAATAATTGAATTAAGTCCGAGTATGGCGTATAAAATAAATGATAAATTTTCCATAGGCTTTGGACCTCGTATGACCTATATTAGTGGAGAAGTAAAAAGCGATGGTTCTCCAAGAGTTCATCCGGGACAACCAGCTGGACCAACAAATCCAAGAGTTCATCTAAAAAGAGAGCTTACAGGCAAATCTGTTGATTTTGGATACAATCTAGCTTTAGCTTATAAGCCAACTAACGCTTTAACTTTAGCAGCTACTTACCGTTCTAAGATTGACTTAACTGTAAAGGGTGATGCTGAGTTATTAGGTCAAATTGAGGGTACTCCTGCTAAAAAATATGATGGTGATGCGGGAATTACCATACCACTTCCAGCTGTGCTTGATCTTGCTATTAGTTATGATTTTGGTAGAACTACGGTTGAAGCTGTATATGAAAGAACATATTGGTCAAGCTACAAAGAGCTAGACTTTTTTTATGATGAGGATTTGAGCGGACATCCACTTTTAAAGCATTTTGATTTAGCTATTCCAAAAGATTGGAAAGATGTGAGCGCTTATAGATTGGGCATTACCCATAAAGCAACAGACAAACTTACGTTAATGGCTGGTTTTGCATATGATGAGAGTCCTGTTAAAAAAGATCTGTATTTTGGATTTGAATTGCCTGATTCTGATGCAAGATTGTACTCTTTAGGTGCAACTTATGAGGTATCGAAAGATATGAAAGTGGGGTTTGCTTATCTTTATGATCAAAAGGAAAAAAGAACGGTCAATATAAGAACATTAGAAGATATATCAGCTATAAATGGTACTTTTAAAAATGCTTCAGCTCATCTTGTGACGCTATCATTTTCTTATGAGTTTTAGTGATGCATTATCCTTATGAAAACTTTTATGAGGCATTGGCTGAAAATGCAAAATTAAGACCGAGAAAAAGTGTAATTTTTATTGATGATCAGCAGCTAAACAATAGAAAATTAAAAACCAGAGTTGATACTTTTGCCAGGTATTTAGAGACAAATGGTGTAACAAATGGCGATAAAGTAGCGCTAATAGTTGAAAATTCAGAAGAGTTTGTGATAGCAGTTTTTGCTATCACAAAAATTGGCGCTATTGTCATACCTATAAATACCTTTTTAAAACATGATGAGTTTGCATATATTTTAAATGATTGTGGTGCTAAAATGCTTCTTTCATCTGTAAAATTTGGCAAAGATACAAGAAAGCTTTTGGAGACAACTCAAGTTGAAAAGATAGTCTGGGTTGGTGAGTTAAATAAAGAAGATGAAGTAAATATCAGTTTTAACTCTATTATAGATAACGAACAGCCACATGTTCAAATCTCTACAACTCCAACACTCGACGATACTGCATGTATTATTTATACATCAGGAACAACGGGTAAACCAAAAGGTGCAATGCTTAGCTATAGAAATATATATTCAAATGTTATGGGCGCTAAGGAGATATATAATATCGTTCCAAAAGATAGATTTATCGTATATCTTCCTATGTTTCATGCGTTTACGTTTTCTATTATAGTGATGTTGCCTTTATTGATGGGCTCATCTATAGTTATTGTAAAATCTGTATTTCCATTTAGTAACGTTTTAAAACAAGTTTTACTCAAGCGAGTCACTGTTTTTTTAGGTGTGCCAACTGTTTATAACGCTTTAAATAAAGCAAAGATTCCATGGTATTTTCTTTGGTTTAATAAAGTAAGAGTTTTTATAAGTGGCGCATCTGCTTTGAATGAAGCGGTTATTGATGGATTTTCTAAAAAGTTTAAACGAGCAACTATTGTTGAAGGTTATGGACTAAGCGAATGTTCGCCTGCGGTTGCAGTTAATAGACTAGATAGACAAAAAGCACTTTCTGTTGGACTTCCTATGCCAGGATATGAGATAAAAATTGTAGATGATGAGATGATAGAGGTCGAAACTGGTGAGATAGGCGAGATTATTGTTAAGGGCGATTGTGTTATGCAAGGATACTATGGTCACGAAGATGCAACCGAATCTGTTATCATAAATGGATGGTTGAAAACTGGTGATTTGGGCAAACTTGATGAAGATGGCTTTTTATTTATAGTTGATAGAAAAAAAGATTTGATTATATCAAAGGGTATCAATGTTTATCCAAGAGAGGTAGAAGAGGCATTGGCTCACTATGATGGTGTTGAGCTATCGGCTGTTGTGGGGCAAAAAGATAAAGCTGGAGATGAAGATGTTGTTGCATTTATACAGCTTCAAGAAGGTGTTGAAGTTATTCCTGAAAAAGTCCTGAAGTCATATCTTAAAAAACATTTAGCAAACTATAAGATACCAAAGCATATTTATACGGTCGAAGAGTTGCCAAAAAATGCTACTGGAAAAGTTTTAAAAAGAATTCTTAAAGAGGAGCTTGAAAAAGGCGAATTTTTAATTAAAGATACAATTATAAATAAAAAAGAAGATGAAGAGTCGTTGGATACTTCTTGTGATGAAGAAGCTGAAGTGACTGCAGATAAGATTGAAGCTGAAAATGAGCAAGAAATAACGCAAGATAAACACTCTAAAGAAGAGTTATAAGGCTTACATGCAGATACTTATCGACTTTATCAATGAAACAGATGTAACTAAAAGCCTTGTCTATAAAGAGTTAAAATGCTCCTTTGACGAGGCTTTAATACTTCAATATATGTGCAAAAAGTATGTTAAAGCACAGATAGAGTTTTCTACATGTGAACTTCTTATGGATATATTTGGGAGTGAACGATACGAATATTTAAACAAAATACAAAGCATACAAAATTTACTTAAAAATCACTGGATAAACTATGGTGGTCTTGGTAGTTTCATGGTTGAAGAGCCACTGGGGCTTGAGATATTAAATCTACCCATAAGTCTTAGTTCATCATTTTTAAGTTATCTTGAAAATGGTAATGTGATAATGGTTGATAAAAAAATCGAACCTCCATATAGCGACCATTTAGAGTATCTTCAAGAGCAGTTTTTAAGAGTAGGATACTATCAAAAAATAGCACAAAATCTAGATGATTTTCAAACGCAAAAAGCAAGGGTAAATCTTGAAAGTTTAGAAACAAAAATTAAAAAAAGGCTTGAAAACTCTACTATAAGTATAAAAGTTGAAGAGATATTTTTAAGCCATAATCTTAACGAAAAAGAGCAAATTATATTTTTAGCCCTTTTAAAAGAAGAATATGTGGGAGATTTGGACTCTATTAGAGAGCAAAATGCGCTTATATCTTTAGTTAGTAATGATAGCTATGAAAAGATAAAAAATCGTATTTTACTTGAAGATGACTCTACTTTGTTAAAAAGCGGGCTTTTAGAGTATGATGAAATGATGAGCAATTTTGGAAGCATTGGAAAAACATTTTTTATCAATGATGATATTTTACAAACCATACTAAACCCAAGTAAAGGTAAAAAAGCTACAAAACTAAAACTAGATACTCTTGTTCAAGAGCAAGATATATTTGAGTTATTGACTCCTAAGACTACCCTTGATGATGTGGTTATGAGTCCAAAAACAAGAGAGCTTATGGATGTACTTTTACGTCAAGTGGATAAAAATGTTGTTGCAAGGCTAAAAAAGTGGGGTATTAAGAAAAATAGTCGTGGAATTGATGCAAAGATACTTCTTTATGGACCTCCTGGAACAGGCAAAACTATGACGGCTACTTCTTTGGCAAAATCGTTAAAAAAGCAGGTTTTGAGTTTTGATTGTTCAAAGATATTGTCAAAATATGTGGGCGAGAGTGAACAAAATGTAAGGCGCATATTTGATACTTATAAAGATATGTGTAAAAAAAGTAAAGCGCAACCTATACTTTTGCTAAATGAGGCGGATCAATTTTTAAGCTCTAGAAGCGAAACGGCAAGTGGTGGAGCTGATAAAATGCATAATCAAATGCAAAATATTTTTTTAGAGCAAATAGAGAAATTTGAAGGTATTTTAGTAGCAACTACCAACTTTTTAGAAAGTCTAGATAAGGCATTTTCGAGGCGATTTGATTATAAGATAGCTTTTGAAAAGCCAGATTTTAAACAAAGACTTGATTTGTGGCGTAGGGTTTTGCCAGTTCATGCGGTTTATGAAGAAAATTTTGACATTGAAAAGTTAGCAAATTATCCTTTAAGTGGCGGACAAATAGTGGTCGTTTTAAAAAATACTGCTTTAAAAGTTGCCATAAAAGATGAGCCAATTTTTACTCAAGATGATTTTTTGCAAAATATACAAAGAGAGTTAAACAGCGCTTTTGGTGATGAAAAACTTGTAGGTTTTGTAAAATAACATTAATTGTCTATTTGAAAACTCATTAACATTGAGTTAAATTTAAATTACAAACAAGTTAAAACAACCTTTGTTTTAACCCAATATCTAAAACAATACAACATATAAGCAACAAAATTGTTTAAAGTGCGAGAAGTGATATTGCAGATAAGGTTAGTGTTTTGCAAATGGGAGCGAATAGTTATCTTATTGTCCTAGGGAGTTAGAAGTTGGAATTAGAACTATTTTAAGGCGAGTAAATCATAAAGAAGTACAAACTGCACATAAAAAAACAAAACTTTTTACTCTTAATAATAAGATATGATTTGGAAAAATATTATTAGCCGTTTTGCGCAAACGAACAAGATAAAAACTCTTTTGGTTTAGGGTTTTATATCGTTGTCATATCTTGCAAAGCTAACGGATACACATTTGAATATGAGCATAAAAACGGATTAAATATATTTACATGTAAAAAATATAATATTGTTTTTTAAGTTTATAGTTTATTTTACATCAAAGCTTTTTTAAATAAAATTTGTTGTATATTGTTGCATTAATTTTATTATATGTAAATATCAAATTGTTACATGTAAAGCGTATAAGGATTCTTATGACTCACATGAATGTTTCTCATCCATATTTTGGGGTATTTTTTATACTCATTTTTGCTTTTGGGATGTTTTTTGTTGTGGTTGAATTAGCAAGGTATGTTGGAGGAAAACTAGCTCGAACAAATACTGAAAGACTAAAACTATCCATTTACGAATGTGGACCTGAGCCAACAAAACAACCTAACGCTATATCTTCTCATTTTTATGTATTTGCTATCCTTTCTATTTTATTTGGAGTGGAGTTTGTATTTATGTTTCCGTGGGCGATTGATTTTAAGATGTTAGGGGTATTTGGATTTGTGGAGATGATACTATTTGTGTTATTGCTGACTATTGGATTTATTTATGCGTGGAAAAAAGGAGCATTGCAATGGCAGAGCATCAGATAAACTATACTCAAAGTGGAGGGCTTCCTATCGCTCTTACAACTGTTGATAAGCTTGTTCAATGGGGACGCAGTAACTCTTTGTGGGCGTTAAGTTACGGACTTGCTTGTTGTGCTATTGAGATGATGGCAACAGGTGCTAGTAGGTATGATTTTGATAGATTTGGAACTATATTTCGTGCAAGCCCAAGACAAGCTGAAGTGATGATAATAGCTGGAACAGTAACTAAAAAACACGCACGTTTTACAAGAAGACTTTATGATCAGATGGCTGAACCGAAGTGGGTTATTAGCATGGGAAGTTGTGCAAATACAGGTGGCATGTTTAACACTTATGCCACTGTTCAAGGGGTTGATAGGATAATTCCAGTTGATATTTATCTTCCAGGATGCGCACCAAGGCCTGAAACTTTACAATACGCTTTAATGCTTTTACAAAAAAAGATACGCCGTGAAACTTCAGCAAGAAAAGCGCCTAAAAAAAGGTTAGTATAATGAGAAGTTATGTAAATAAAAATAATCGACAAAAAAAAGCATATCATAGCGATAGATTTCGTATAGCGCCAACTTTACCGCATCTTAATGTTGATAGTGATGAAGTTTTTAATGATGATTTGGAAAAGTTAAAAAGTTGTTTACATGTAAAAAAAGCTTATATTGAATTAGATCAACTTGTGGTTTGGGTGGATAAAGATGATAATTGTAAAGCACTGGAGATTTTAAAAGAGAATGGTTATGAAAATCTAAGTGATATCAGCGCAGTGGATTTTATAGAAAAAAGTGGTGGCTTTGAAATCTTTTATCAACTTCTTTCAATGCAAAAACATAAAAGAATGAGAGTAAAATGTTTTATAAAACAAGATGAGCAAGTTGAAAGTGTGGTAAAAGTTTATAAAAGTGCTGATTGGGCAGAAAGAGAGATGTATGATATGTTTGGTATCATTGTTTTAAATCACCCAAATCTAAAAAGATTGCTAATGCCTGATGATTGGCATGGACATCCGCTTTTAAAGTCATATCCGCTTCAAGGCGATGAAGATGCGCAGTGGTATGAGATAGATAAGATATTTGGTAAAGAGTATCGAGATGTTGTAGGTCCTGAGCAAAGGGATGCTGCAAGGGTTGATGAGAGTGATACTAAAAATTTTGCGCGTCTTAACCACGAAGTTCCTTACGCAACTCCGCCAAGCAAAGAGAAAACTACGCAAGAATACCAAGAAGAAGGCGGTATAAATATCGTCAAAAAACTGAAAAAAAATGAAGGCAAAATCATAAAGGGGCGAAGATAATGCAACAGATTCCAAATAGACTTACACCATTTTTTGAAAATATCGCCTTTGAAAAAGAGGATAACCAAATGGTTATAAACATGGGTCCACAACACCCATCTTCTCACGGACAGCTTAGGCTTGTGCTTACTCTTGATGGAGAAAAAGTTGTAAAAGCAGACCCGCATATCGGCTACATGCATAGAGGTATGGAGAAGATGGCTGAAAATATGATATATAACGAGTTTGTTCCAACGACTGATAGAATGGATTATATAGCAGCAGCTTCAAACAACTTTGGTTTTTGCTATGCAGCGGAAAAACTTATAGATGTAAAAGTTCCAAGACGCGGTATGATAATACGCATGATGTTGCTTGAATTAAATCGCATCTGTTCCCACTTGCTTTGGCTAGCTACCCACGCGCTTGACGTGGGAGCGATGACTATCTTTTTATACACATTTAGAGAAAGAGAGTATATTTTAGACCTTATAGAAGAGTATTGTGGCGCTAGACTTACTCATTCAACTATACGTATTGGTGGTGTTCCTTTGGATTTGCCTAAAGATTGGTGTGATAAGTTAGATGCATTTTTGGATAAGTTCCCAAATGATATAAAAGATTATGAAGATTTGCTCACGAAAAATAGAATCTGGAGAATGAGACTTGAAGGTATTGGTGTTGTAAGTGAACAGCAGGCGAAAGATTGGGGATGTACGGGAGTAGTGCTCCGAGGAAGTGGTATAGAGTGGGATATAAGAAAAGAAGAGCCTTATGAACTGTATAATGAGGTAGAGTTTGATGTGCCTATTAGCAAAAATGGCGATTCTTATGCAAGGTATCTTTTATATATGGAAGAGATGAAACAATGTATAAAAATATTAAAACAACTAATACCTATGTATAAAGAGAGTGCCCCAGAGACAATGGCACATAATTCACGCTATATATCAGCATCAAAAGAGCAGATAATGACACAAAACTACTCTTTAATGCAGCATTTCGTACTTGTAACACAAGGTATGAAACCGCCTATTGGTGAAGTTTATGCCGTAACTGAATCACCAAAAGGAGAGCTTGGTTTTTATATCAACTCTCAAGGGGGAGCTTATCCTTATAGGGTAAAGGTGCGAGCGCCTAGTTTCTTTCACTGCGCATTTTTTCAAGAGTGGATGCAGGGGGCTTATCTAGCAGACGTTGTTACCATACTTGGAAGCTCAAACATAATACTTGGGGAGATCGATAGATAATGCAACGATATGATTTAAGACACTTAAAAGATGATTTTTATGATCGAATGCTGGAAATTATAAGTTTAACAAAATCTGGTGAAGTTAGTATATTTATGTTTGAGATTGGTGATTTTAGCCCTGTTCAAAAGAGTGCTGATGTTATCAAAGAAGCTGGTCATGAATTACTAAACTCTTTAAAATTCAACGAAGTTGATTGGACTATCGTTGTGAAAAGGAAAGTGTAGATATGGGTTTAAGCAATGAGTTAAAAGATTTACATGTAAAGTCCTTTTGTAATCGTCCAAAGGATGCAAATCCCTGTTTGGTTATAGGAAATCTTTATGGTGAAGATAGTTTATATGAAGACTTAAAAAGTTTTTCTTTATTATCTCCTATTGAATTTGTAAGCGAAAAGATAGAGTTTTTTGCCAAGTATGAAGTTGGAAGTGAAGAGGGAGTTTTAGCGTTATTGTTGGAGTTTTTTGCAAAAGCAGAAGATGAAAAACTTAGTGAATTTTTAAATGAACTTGATATAGGCTATATTAGTGCAGAGTGTAGTTTAGGCGAGGAAGAGGTTGAAGAGCTTGCTTTAAGATATAAAGACAAATCTCCCTATTTGCTTATTTGCAAAGATTTAGAGAATCACAAAAACGCAAAAAATATCGCTAAGCTTCTCTCCATGTTAGTTTGCTTTTGTAACTTTAAAATAGTTTACGAAAACCTAGATAAAGATATAGAAAATAATAGGCTTAATATTGCTGATGAGATAGAGGAGATAAATAGCTTTGATGGGGCTGTTGTTTACTTAAACTCCCAAAGCGATGGATTGCTTGGCTCTTCGCAATTTGCCTTATCAAACCGCATTAGTGATGGTGATAGGGTTTTAGTAAAGATGGAAGATTTTGAACAACAAGAGGTTTTTAGGCTTTTAAAGACACTAAAAGGGACTATTGGGTTGTTAAAAAATAAAAATCCAAAAAGTGCTTATGCGTATCAAGTATCAAAAATAATCAGGATTGATGATGAGTGATATACAGATAAAAATAGACGGAAAAGTTTGTCAAGCAAAAGAGGGTGAAACGGTTTTAAATATCGCACGAAGAAACAATATCTTCATACCTGCGATCTGTTATTTAAACGGTTGTTCTCCAACTTTAGCATGTAGGCTTTGTTTGGTTGATATAGATGGAAAAAGAGCATATTCTTGTAATGCAAAAGCAAAAGATGGACAAGAGGTTATCACGCAAAGCGAAGAGATAGAAAATGAACGTCGTGCTATCATGCAAGTTTATGATATCAATCACCCTTTGGAGTGTGGAGTATGTGACCAAAGTGGCGAGTGTGAATTACAAGATTATACTTTGGAGATGGGAGTAGAGTCTCAAGAGTATTGCATAAGAGATACTCATCGTCCGACTCAGGATTGGGGACTTATACATTATGATCCTAGTCTTTGCATACTTTGTGAGCGTTGTATTACAGTCAGTAAGGATATGATAGGTGATAACGCTTTAAAAACAGTGCCTCGAGGTGGCGATAAGCTAGATAAAGGGTGGAAAGATAAGATGCCAAAAGATAGCTATGCTACTTGGAATAAACTTCAAAAGTCAATCATCGGACGTGCAAAAGAGATAGACCCACAAGAAGAGAGCGGTGAATGTGTTGCAGTTTGTCCTGTTGGCGCGCTTGTTACAAAAGATTTTCAATACACCTCAAATGCATGGGAGCTTACAAAAATACCAGCTTCCAACCCACATAGTAGCGACTGCTCATTGATGTACTATGATGTAAAACATTCAAGCATTGATGATAGCAAACCAAAGATATATAGAGTTTCAAGCGAATATAGTTTTGCGCCTTTAAATGGAGCGGCTCGATTTGGGTATGATTTTCAAAACGAATGTGAAGGAAAAGATGAAAAAGCTTTTTTACATGTAATAAACTCTTTTAAAAATGGCAAGATAAAACAGGTAGAATTTAGTAGTTTCATAACAAACGAAGAGGCTTTAATTTTACAAAAACTCAAAGATAAGTTTGGGTTTAAACTTGTAAATGAAGAGGCTAGAAGATACCAAGAGTTTTTAAACCACTTTAGTAAAACAAGTGGAACTTCGCTTTATAATGGAAGCATTGATGAAGTTAAAAAAAGCAACTTTTTAATTAGCCTTGGAACATTTTTAAGAAGCGATAGCCCAAATCTCTCATACGCTTTTAATAACGCACTAACGATGAATAAAGGCGCTGGATTTTATTTTCATCCGTTGGGCGATAAAGTAGTTGAAGGTTTTAGTAAAAGCGTTAAAAGTGTTCAACATAAAGTTGGTCGCGAAGAGGCTGTGCTTTATCTTTTGCTTGATAAGTTTGGCGATAAAGATAATATGAGTTCGGTCTTAAAAGAGCATCTATCTTCTTTACATGTAGAAAAGGAAAAAGAGGTTACTAAAAACATAAAAGAGAAAGTTGTTGAAACGGTAAAAGATAAAGATGGGAATGAGAAAGAAGTTAGCAAAATGGTAACTAAAAAGGTTGCCGAGGTTGTTAAATTTCAAACCACAAAGCTTTATGAGATGATGGGAGTTGAGGATTTAGAAGATGATTTTAAAACATTATTAGATAAAAAAGATAAATTTTCGCTTATCGTTGGAGAAGATTTGATATTGACTAAAAACTCAAAAAAATTAGCTCGTCTTTTAGGACTTGTGCAACGTTTAACCCCTTTTAATGTGATCATTATTCCAACTAACACTAACACGCTTGGTGTTAGTTTGATATGTGAGTTGGATAAAAAAGAAGATCTTTTTACTCTTGGATACAATGTTAAAAGTGATATAACTCTTAGTGCTTTAGGTAAAGGCGACCTTGATATGCCCGCTCTTAATCAACAAGAAGGAACATTTACAAACCTAAACAAACGTGTTGTTCCAACAAATGTGGCAATCGATTTTAAAGGTTATTGTCTAAATGATATTGCAAATGCTTTAGGGTTACATGTAAAATATACCATCGATTATACACATATGTTGCCTCAAGACAAAGGGTATAAGAGTAAAAAGTTTGATGATTTACCGAACTACTTTGATAACGGAGGGGTTGAGCATAGAGGTTATGAGCTTGAGTGTTTTGAAAGTGAGTGTGAAAGTTTTGATGAAGAGTTGCAAATAGAGGTTAAAAAAGATGACTTGGTATATAAAGCAAACCCAATTAATCAATTTAGTCCATTTACTAACAAGTCTCATATTTTACAAACTACAGCGTTACTACATGTAAGTGATGAGTGGCTTAAAAAACACAAAATAGAAGATGGCGCTATGGTAAAAATTTCAAATAAAAATCATAAAATTGCATTAAAAGTTAAAAAAAGCGATAATTTAACAGGTTTAATTCCATACCTTCCAAATTTTGATACAAAAGTGGATGTGAGTGGATTTTTTGCCCAAAGTAGATATGCGTCTTTGAGTGTTGAGGAGATAAAATGAGCGAAACAGCATTTATAATCGAAACCGTCATCAAAGCCATTGTGGTTGTTGCACTTTTTGCAGCACTTGCAGGTTTTGCCACTTATATAGAGCGTAAGGTCTTAGCTATTTTTCAGCGCCGTCTTGGTCCTATGATGGTTGGACCTCATGGTATTTTACAAATAGCAGCTGATATGATAAAGCTTTTTTGCAAAGAGGATATCATTCCTCAACAAGCAGTGCAACCTATCTTTAAAATAGCCCCTTTAATAGCCGCAACTTCAGCCTTTGTGGCACTTAGCGCTGTGCCAATTTTTCCAGAATTTCGTCTTCCTTTTACGGACTACATTGTTCGCCCAATCGTAGCAGATGTGGGGGTTGGAGTTTTGTTTGTTATGGCAGCAACTTCTATCTGCATGTATGCACCGCTTCTTGGAGGTATGAGCAGTCACAATAAATGGTCACTTCTTGGAGGTGCAAGGGTTGTTATACAGCTTCTCTCTTATGAAGTGGTAGCTGGACTTTCACTAATGGCGCCTATTATGATGGTTGGCTCGCTTTCGCTAATAGATATAAATAATTTTCAAAGTGCAGGTTTTAGTGATTGGTTTGTTTGGAAACAGCCTTTAGCATTTGTGCTTTTTACTATAGCTGCTTTTGCTGAAACCAATAGAACACCATTTGATTTAATTGAGCATGAAACAGAGATAGTTTCTGGTTACGCGACAGAGTATTCTGGTATGAGATGGGGTATGTTTTTCATTGGCGAATATGCAAACCTAATCACTGCTTCATTTTTAATTTCACTTATATTTTTAGGCGGATTTAATCCTCTATGGTTTATACCAGGTGGATTGATGATAATATGTAAGATAATGTTTTTGATATTTTTCTTCATGTGGGTAAGAGCTGCTTGGCCTCATGTTAGACCAGATCAACTCATGTGGCTTTGTTGGAAAGTGTTGATGCCGTTAGCTTTAGCAAATATCCTTATAACCGGTATAGTTTTGGTATAGGAGTGGATATGAGAATAGCATTAAAGCAAAACGAAGCGAAGCCATGCTTTAGTATTTGCAACTTTTGCAAGATTTTATATCTTGCGTTAAAAGAAGGTTAAAATGGAACAATTTAAAAATAGAAATATCAGCTATGTTTATGTTGATGAGGAGACTTTGCCACAAAGTAACTATGAGAAGTTTTGTAGGTTTTTAAGAAGAACTTTTCAATTAGAGCTTTTTGTGGGTCTTAAAGTGGTTATAAGAGAGTTTTTAAAATTCAACATTCACACTGTCCAGTACCCTATCGAAAAACTGGCAATTCCACCTCGTTATAGAGCTATACATAAACTTTTACGTCTAGTTGAAAGTGGGCACGAAAGGTGTATCGGATGTGGGCTTTGTGAGAAGATTTGTATAGCAAAATGTATCAGAATGGATACGGTAAAAGGTGAAGATGGTAGAAAAAAGGTAACCGAATATACTATCAATTTTGGTCGTTGTATATATTGTGGATATTGTGCAGAAGTTTGTCCTGAACTTGCTATTGTTCATGGGGGTGAATATGAAAACTCAAGCGAACAAAGAGCTCAATTTGGAAAAAAAGAGGATTTATTAACCCCGCTTGATGAGTTTAAAGCTAAGAAACAAAAAGAGTTTCCAGGATTTGGTGCATTGAGTAAAAATGCAAGTAATTTTGTTAAAAAAACACCACTTGGGTACTAGGAGAGAGTATGTATGAGATAATAGCATTTATATTTTTTAGCGTTTTAACGCTTGGGATGTTTAGTATCACGGTTTTTACAAATAACGTACTTTACGCTCTGAGCTCACTTGCAGGAGGCATGATATTTATATCTGGATTTTTCTTTTTGCTTGATGCTGAATTTTTAGGAGTTGTACAGATTTTAGTTTATACGGGTGCAGTTATGGCACTTTATGCTTTTGGTATGATGTTTTTTGATAGCACAAGTGAGGTGAAAGAGAAAATCACAAATCAAAAACTTATCTATACGATGGCTATTATTTCAGCCATTTTAATCGTATTTATCGTTTCAGCACCAATTTTAAGTGACCAAGTGAGTGCATCTATCTCCATATATGAGAAGATGGAAAATACAAAATTTGTCGGCTGGGTTCTTTTTACAAAATTTCTTATCCCTTTTGAACTTGCCGCTGTTATGCTTTTAGTGGCGATGATATCTGGAATTGTACTAGTAGGAAAAAGAATGGAAAAAAGTGTCAGTTTAGATGACGAAGGATTTATTGTTAAAGAGGAGTTAAAATGAAAAATAACAAAAACCTCTTTTACTTTGAAGCGAAGCGCTTAGGGAGTGAAAACGACCAATTCTTCAGTGTTTGGTTCTTTAAGCAAAATTTATTTTTGCTGATAAAAGAACATAAAAGTAAGGAGTTAAAATGACTCTTACACATTATTTAATAGTAGCAGGATTGATGTTTTGTTTGGGACTTGTGGGAGTTTTAAGGCGAAAAAATCTACTTTTACTCTTTTTCTCAACAGAAATCATGCTAAATGCAGCAAATGTTGGATTTGTGGCTGTTAGTAAATTTTATGGGGATTTAAGCGGTCAAATGTTTGCATTTTTTATTATCGCTATAGCAGCAAGTGAAGTAGCAGTTGGGCTTGGACTTTTGATACTTTGGTATAAGCGTACAGGTTCACTTGATCTAAATTCATTAAAAATTATGAAGGGGTAAAAAATGGAAAAATATCTTTATATCGCACTATTTGCCCCACTTGTTGGTTCGCTTTTTTCATCCTTGTTTGCAAGGAGAGAAAAACTTTTACTTACTTCTTTGGTAGCTTCAGGGTTGTTGATGATTTCCATGATTTGTTCATTTGCTCTTTTTTTACATGTAAATACTTACGGAGCTTTATATGTAAAACTATATGACTGGATAGGAGCAGGAAGTTTAAGCATACCTTTTGGTTTTGTAGTTGATCAAGTTTCAAGCGTTATGATGATAGTTGTAACTTTGGTTTCAACTGCAGTCCATGTTTACTCTATCGGCTATATGGAGCATGACAAAGGCTTTAACCGCTACTTTACATATTTGAGCGCTTTTGTTTTTTCGATGCTTATATTGGTAATGAGTGATAACTTTGTTGGACTTTTCATTGGTTGGGAAGGTGTTGGGCTTTGTTCATGGATGCTAATTGGATTTTGGTATCACAAGCCTAGGGCATCTTGGGCGGCAAATGAAGCGTTTATTATGAACCGTGTGGCTGACCTTGGAATGTTAGCAGGACTATTTTTTATATATTGGTCTGTTGGAAGTTTACAATATGACAAAGTTTTTAGCGCAGTTGGAAGTTTAGATAAATCATTGCTTATGGCAATAGGAATATTTTTATTTATCGGTGCTATGGGAAAATCAGCCCAATTTCCTTTCCATACTTGGTTAGCTGACGCGATGGAGGGACCAACGCCAGTTTCAGCTTTAATTCACGCAGCGACTATGGTAACTGCTGGAGTTTATTTAGTAGTTCGTGGTTTTGAGATATTTTCTCTTACTCCAGAGGTTAGCTTTTTTATAGCGTGTCTTGGCACTTTTGTTGCAGTTTTTGCAGCCTCGATGGCGTTAGTAAATAACGACTTAAAGCGAATCGTAGCTTATTCAACCCTGTCGCAACTTGGATACATGTTCGTAGCTGCTGGACTTGGGGCGTATTGGATAGCACTTTTTCACCTAGCTACTCACGCATTTTTCAAATCTTTACTATTTTTAGGAGCTGGAAACGTGATGCACGCTATGAAAGATGAGCTTGATATTAGAAAAATGGGCGGACTGTATAAAAGTATGAAATACACAGCAATACTCATGATACTAGCTTCTATAGCACTTAGTGGCATCTATCCATTTGCTGGATATTTTTCAAAAGATAAGATACTAGAAGTTGCTTTTAATGAAGGTGCATATCTACTTTGGTTTGGATTATTTTTGGGAGCTTTCATGACAGCTTTTTATAGTTTCAGGCTTATTATGATGGTATTTTTTGGAGAAAAAAGATATGAAAAGCTTGGCATTCATCCTCACGAAGCACATAACTATGTTTTGATAGCTATGGCGCCACTTGGATTTTTATCGATCGTAGCTGGTTTTAGTGAACACTTTTTTCAAACTTTTTCAACCCATCTTTTGCCTAATTATGAAATTCATTTAGAACATTTAACCGAATATTTACTCATAGGCGGAACTGCTTTAGTTGCCATTGGAGGCATTGGTTTTGCTATTTACATGTATGGTAAAAGAGGTGGCTTTAGTGAGGAGTTGCAAAAGTGGAGTATATATAAACTACTTTCAAATCAGTACTACATACCAAAATTTTATCAAGTTGCTATCATAGAGCCTTACGGTAGGGTGTCACGATTTTTCTGGAAAAGTATTGATGAGAAGATTGTTGATGCTAGTGTGGATTTTGTCGCTTTGATTTTAACAATGTTAGGAAAAGATACAAGCAAAGTATTGCAAAAAGGTGATCTTTCCATCATGCTTAGGTGGATGATAGCTGGCGTTATCATATTGCTACTTATTGCATTTATTTTCAATTTAACTATACAAGGAAATGCGTAATGGATAATTTATTGACACTTATAGTACTATTTCCTGCACTTGCGGCGGTTTTATGTTTTTTGATGCCAAAAGAGAATGTACGAACATATGCACTAATAGTAAGTTTTATGGAGTTTGCATTATCTTTGTTTATGTGGTTAAGTTATGATGCAAGTGAAGGTGAGTTTTTGCTGAAAGAGTTTATACCGCTTATTCCAAATTATGGAATAAATTATCACTTAGGTGTTGATGGTATAAGCTTATTTTTAGTGGTTTTAAGTACATTTATGACTTTTATTGCCCTTGTTGGGTTAAATATAACAGATAGGTTAAAAAATCTCATAATCGCCATACTATTTTTAGAAACGACGATGGTTGGGGTATTTTTGAGTTTAGATGTGATTTTGTTTTATATATTTTGGGAGCTTTCACTTCTTCCTATGCTTTATATCATAGGTGCTTGGGGGAGCGATAAAAGAATATATGCTGCAACTAAGTTTTTTCTATATACCTTTTTTGGCTCAGTTTTTATGCTTGTTGGCATTTTGTCATTTGGATATTTTTACTATCAAGCCACAGGAGAGTGGAGTTTTTCGCTGATTGATTGGTATAATTTAAGACTTCCATTAAATTTACAACTTTGGCTTTTTGTTGCATTTTTCTTAGGTTTTGCTATAAAAGTGCCTATGTTTCCATTTCACACATGGCTTCCTTATGCTCACGGACAAGCGCCTACTATTGGTTCAGTGATACTTGCAGCAGTTTTACTTAAGATGGGAACGTATGGATTTGTTCGATTTTCACTTCCACTTTTTCCAGATGCAACTGTTTACTTTGCTACTCCTATAGCTGTGCTTGCACTTATAATGATAGTCTATACGGCTATGATAGCTTACGCGCAAGAGGATATGAAACAAGTTATCGCTTATAGTTCTATCTCTCACATGGGAGTTATTATACTAGGAACATTTGCATTAAATGCTGAAGGTTTGACAGGCTCTATATTTTTAATGCTCTCACATGGAGTTGTAAGTGGAGGATTGTTTATGCTTGTTGGTGTAATATACGATAGACGTCATACAAAACTTATAAGCGAATTTGGCGGACTTGCCCATGTTATGCCTAGATATGCGACCATATTTGCCATAATGCTTATGGGTTCAGTTGGACTTCCTTTGACTATTGGATTTGTTGGAGAGTTTTTATCGCTTTTAGGCTTTTTTCAAACGAGTGTAGTTATGACTATCATCGGTGGAACTGGTATCATAGCAGGAGCTATTTACATGTTAAATCTTTATAGAAAATCCTTTTTTGGTGTTGTAACCAATGAGAAAAATCAAAACTTAAAAGATCTGAACAAAAAAGAGCTTTGTGCGCTTTTACCCCTAGTTGCACTAGTGGTTGTACTTGGCGTATATCCAAAGCCACTTTTAAAACCTATCGATGCTAGTGTTAAGCAGATGATTGTATTGATGCAACAAAAGGCTGTGAAAATGGAGACAAAAAAGAGACTTTATGAGGTAAATACGATTAGGAGGACAAAATAATGCTTGAGGATTTAGCACTAAATATAGACAATCTAATCAATTTTGAAGACTTAAATCTTCCTAGTTTATTGCCTATCGGAATACTCGTAATTGGCGCGCTATTTGTCATTTGTATTGATTTAGTCAATAAAAATCTAAAAAAAGAGTTTTATGCTATTGTTTCAGCCATATTTTTACTGTTTTCATTTTTTGTTACATTAACTTATACGGGGGCAGAGCGTGGCTTTTTTGATACTATATTAGTTGATGGTATTGCTACTTTATCATCTCTTATCATAATTGGAGTATCTTTATTTTTTATCCTTTTTAGTTTTTCAAAAAGGGATTTTCACGATATTGTGATGGCAGAATTTTACGCTTTATATCTTTTTATGACTGCTGGTTTTATGACGATGACAATGAGTGACAATCTTATACTTATCTTTGTGGGGCTTGAAACTGGCTCTTTAGCTCTTTATGCTATCATCGCTATGCACAACCGTTTAAAAAGTATAGAAGCAGCGCTTAAATACTTTACAATGGGCGCACTTGCTTCTGGTTTTTTTGCTTTTTCAGCGCTTCTGTTTTATTCGGTTTCAAGCAGTGTGGAATTAAACCAAATAGCAAGTATGATAACTAGACGAGATTTAGAACCTCTTTTTGTTTTGATAGCCGCTAGTATCTTTTTATTGGGTGCGCTTGGATTTAAACTTTCACTTATACCATTTCACACATGGACGCCAGATGTTTATGAGGGTTCAACTGCCCAAATTGCTGGATATATGTCCATCATCCCAAAAGTAGCTTCATTTATAGTTATCATGAGAATCTATGAACTTTTATCTTATCTTGGGTTAGCTTGGGTTGATACGATGTTATATCTTGTTGCTATCGTTACCATGACATTAGCAAACATCATGGCACTAGTGCAAAAAGATGTCAAAAGAATGTTAGGCTTTAGTTCCATCTCTCACGCTGGTTTTTTACTAAGTGCCATTTTGATAGGAACACCTTACTCAAATAGTGCGTTTTTTGTATATTGGATAATGTTTGCTATAGTAAATATAGGTGCATTTGCTATTCTATGGATAAGTAGAACTAAACAGCCCATTTGGGATGAGAGGTACGAGCATCCTTACTCAAAGTTTGCAGGACTTATCAAAGTTTCACCATTTTTAGCATGTCTTATGGGGCTTTTTATGTTTTCTCTTGCTGGAATTCCTCCATTTTCTCTTTTTTGGGGAAAGCTTTTCTTAATGTCTTCAGCCGTAAATAATGGATACTTCGTACTAGCTGTTATCATGGCTATAAATAGCGCCATAGCCCTTTACTACTATCTTAAGCTTGTGGTTTACATGTTTTTACATGACCCTATCAGCAAAGATGGAAATATCTACATGTATAACGCTACAACTTCACTCAAAGTATTGGTTAGTTTTATAGCATTTTTTACATTAAGTGCTATTTTGTTTATTAACCCACTACTTGATAAAATAGATTTTTACCTAAGTTTAACGAGATTTTGGTAAGTTTTTGAGCTAGATAGAAAAATACCTATCTAGCTTTTTACATGTAGAAAATACAATAACTACATGTAAACATATAAAAGGAGAATAGATGAGAATAATATCATGGAATGTAAATGGAATAAGAGCAGCTTGTAAAAAAGATGGTTTTAATTTAGACACCTTAGGCGACATCGTTTGCATACAAGAGACAAAGGCGCAAAAAGAGCAGATGCCAGCGGATTTGACAGATTTTAAGTATATGTTTTCAAACTCAGCCAACAAAAAAGGCTACTCTGGCGTTGCAACCTTTAGCAATACAAAATTTAGTAAAACCGATACAGCTTCACACATAGACGATACGGAAGGGCGCATCTTAGAGCATCATTTTGGAGATATTGTTCTTTTTAATGTTTACTTTCCAAACGGACAACAAAGTGATGAGAGATTAGAATATAAGATGAAATTTTATGATGATTTTTTAGAGCATTGTCAAGATTTGCGTGAAGAGGGGAAGAGTATCATAGTGTGTGGCGATGTAAACACAGCCCACAAAGAGATAGATTTGAAAAACCCAAAATCAAATGCCAAACGTTCAGGCTTTTTACCGTGCGAAAGAGAGTGGATAGATAAATTCTTAGCCCACGGCTATATCGATACATTTCGTCAAATAAATGGCAATGTAGAAGAAGCATACTCATGGTGGAGTTACCGTTTTAATTCACGCAAAAACAACACCGGCTGGAGAATAGACTACTTCTTCATAAGCGAAGAGCTAAAACCCAAACTAAAAGATGCTTTTATTCTAAATGATATAATGGGCTCAGACCATTGTCCTGTGGGGATTGAGATAGATTTGTAGGTTTGAAAGTAGGGGGAGTTTTGTTAATGAAAAATTAAAAATTTATAATGAAAAATCTAGGTAAGCGACGGAGTCACCATTAATTTAATAATAAGTGTTGCACAGCAACGCATTCAATAATTTTTCATTTTTCATTTTTAACTAAGCAACCTTTTACATGTAAAAAATATTTGTTAAAATTAAACGAAAATTTGCTACAATTTTGAGAAATTTTTTAAAAAAGGATATATATGTTAGAAGTAGGAAGCAAAGCACCTGAATTTTGTTTGCCAAATCAAGATGAAGTTCAGATGTGTTTGAGGGATTTTAAAGGAAAGTGGGTAGTTTTATACTTTTATCCAAAAGATAATACTCCAGGATGTACCACAGAAGCTTGTGATTTTACTCAAAGTTTTCCTGATTTTGCCAAGTTAGGTGCGGTTATATTAGGCGTTAGTCCAGATAGCCCTAAAAAGCATAGAAATTTTATAGAGAAAAAAGAGTTAACTATCACACTTCTTGCTGATGAAGAAAAAGAGGTTGCCAACTTATATGATGTTTGGAAACTCAAAAAAAATTATGGACGTGAATACATGGGCATAGTTCGCTCCACATTTTTAATCGACCCAAAGGGAAAAATAGCCCAAATTTGGAATAATGTTAGAGTAAAAGGACATGTGCAAAAAGTAAAAGAGGAGCTAGAAAAACTATCAAGCCTCTAAAGTTACATTTTACATGTAAGAAAGTATAGCCTTATTTGGCTATACCCACATTACATCTTATCCATTCTCCGTGATATGCTTTTACGTTTACTGGTTTTTTGATGAGAATTCTTTCGCTACTGATGCCAAGTTTTTCTAGGCTTTGTTTTACGGTTTGAGAGCGTTGTTCACCTAGGGCTATAAACTCTTTTATATCAACCTTTATAGGTTTGCTTGTATTTGTTTCATTACCATCTTCGCTTGCTTTAAAATCCACATTTTTATCGTATGCTCCAGTAACTGTTAGTTTTAGTTTTGGTCTTTCGGTTAGTATTTTTGCGTATTGTTTCATCTTCTCTTCTTCTGACTTGTCAAGTTCGTATAAAGAGGGTTTAAAAGCAATATGTTTTAATTTTTCTCCATCAACTCCGATCATATTTCCAAGCATGCTAAAAGGTGCTGTTACTATGCCTGTTAGTATGTTTGTTATGGCTGTGACTACAACTGAACCATAGCTAAAATTTGGTTTATTCATATCGCCTCCAACTGGGATATTTAGATTTACATTATCTTGAGAATCCCTTAGTATTCCAAGGGCTAAATCAAGCGGTAAACCCAAAGCATCTTTACTTTTTACACTTTTTCCTAGAAAAAATGAATCAAGTCCAGATTGGATTTGTCCTTTTAGTTTGCCTTTGTTGATGGTTTGAGTAAAAGTTGTACTCATGCTACCTTTGTTTATGGTATATCCTAGATACTTTTCTCCATAAGAGTTAAGAGCTTTCAAATCAAGCCCTTTTAAGTTTATGTTTATCTTGCTTTTATGTTTTATATTTTGTGGAGTTAAGCTTGCTTTTGCTTCAAGAAAACCCTTTTTATCTACTATGGCTTTTACTTTTAAACTGGCAGTTTTAAGAGAACTTTGATATAGTTTTCTCCCATCTGCATATATTGATTTTACGGATATTGTTGATGGTTTTGGCAAGTTGTTATTTTTTAAGAAAAAATCACCATTAGTGATTGTCAATCTATCTATATCTACAGCAAAGTTTGATTTTTTTTCTTTTTTACTGTCTTTTTTCTTTTGTTCGTTTTTTGTAAGATATGAGATGTTTGAGTTGCCTTTTTTATCTATAGTTATGTAGCCTTTTGGGCGGTTAAGGGTAATTTTTTCTAGTTTTAAATGCTCTGGCTTAAACTCAATGCCTTTTAAATCAAGACTTTTAAAAGATGAGAGTTTTTCATGATCTTTTGTTGCTATATTTATATTTTCTAACGAAGCATCAGCTTTTACATGTAATATCTCTTTTTTTAGTGAAAGATTGCCTTTAGTTTTAAAGCCGCCTTTTTGAAGCTCAAGTGAAACAAACTCTTTTATGTAAGGACTTATCCTTGTTAAATCTTTATCATTTACGTCAAAGTTCACGTCTATACTAAGCGGTTCTAAAAACAGCTTACCTTTGGTTTTGGTGTTTAAATTTTTTGCATTAATAGAAGAGGAAAATTTTATCGGCAAGCTTTTTTTGTTTGATATGTTTTGCAAATTGATATTGCTTAGGAAAATATTCTCTTTAAAAGGAATTTTCAGTGAATTATCTTCAAAATTTAAAGACGAATTTTCTATAGTTAGATTTTTTATGAGGTATGCAAATGTATTTTTATCGTTGTTATTATCTTTGCTTTTACTTTGTGTTTGAAGGCCTTTTATGATGTTTAGATTTTTCTCTTTGTCCAAGAAAATATCACTTTTTAAAGCTTGCATATTTACATTGTCTGCTTCAAATTTATTAGGAGTTAAAGAGCTTTTTTTGATAGAAAAATCTTTTACATGTAAAAAAGGTTTTTCTAGGTTTTTATTGTTTGTGATGATGTCTTTAAAGGCGATATTATCTATATCTAGTTTCATAGTAGAATTTTTATCTAATTTCATACCTATAGCAGATAAACTTAAATCTTTAAAACTAGTAAAAAATGGAGTGTTTAAAAGATTTTTTTTGCCTAAATTTACGCTATTTAGGTTTATATTTTTTAGTTTCAAAGTATCATTTTGAAACTTAAGATTGTTTAGTGCTATTTTTGCTAGATTTCCATCAATTGTTATATTTTTATCATTTAATAAAAAATCAATTTTTTCTAAGTTAGTTTGCAAAAAAGATGCGTTTATGTTTTTTTGAAGATTTGTATCAAATGCAAAATCTAAAATCGAAAATTTATCTGCTTTTGCATTTAGTTTTAGTAGGTTTGATGAAAAAAGCTCTAGTTTATTTGCATTAAAATTTAGGTTTTTTAGGCTTAGAATTTTTGATTTATTTATATCTTGAAAGTTTAAATTTTTAGCATTTAAGTTTATATCTTCGATGGTTGAGATTTTCTGTTTTTTGCTAAAAAGCTTTATTTTTTGTATCAGTATATCAAGGCTTTGTATATTGAAAACAAAACTATTTTTAGTATAGTTGATATCGTAAGATATATCTAAATTTAGATAAGCACTTTTTGGATAAATACCGCCATCGCCTAGGCTATAATCCCAAATTTCATGAACTTTTAAATCATTTATGCTTATCTTTCCATTTGAATAAAGTGGTTTTAAGCTAAGAGTTCCATCCCATGTTAAATTTTTTGCGCTAGTGCTTGTAAGGACTAGTTTTTGAAAACTCATATCGTTTTGTTTTGTGCTTAAGTCGTTGGCTGTGTAGTTTAGATTTTCGAGTTTTGTTTTATAGTTTTTTCTCTCATCTTCAAATGCAATAGCACCATTTTTTATATCAAGCAACTCTATGACAATATTCCAGTTACTTGGTTCTTCTTTTTGTGGCTTTGTTGCATTTGTTTCATTCATAAGGTTTGCAAAGTTTAGTTTGCCTTTTTTGTTGATAATTCCACTAACATAAGGTTTTGTCAATATTATATTTTCAAATTTTATATTTTTAGTAAAAAGACCGCTGGGTTTTAGTGTCGTGTTTAGTTCATCTATGCTAAAAAGTGGTTTTTTATCTTTTGTTTTAAACTCTCCTTTTGTGATAGATAGCGAATATGTAAAAGGGTTAAACTTTACATGTTTTATTTTGCCAACTATATTGCTATTTTGTGCAAGTTTTTCTGGCACTATGTCGGTTATGATATAGGGTACTAATAAAAAGCCTAAAAGTGTGTAAATGGTGAGTAGTGTAGCAGGTATTATAAACCAGAGAGATTTAAAATATTTCATTGTTTTTCCTTTTCGTTTGCTTATGTCTGCTATTATAACAAAACAAAGTTAATCCAAAAGGGGGTTAAGAAAGGAAGCGATTATGTTAGTACATATCTGTTGTTCAGTTGATAGCCACTTTTTTTTGCAAGAGCTAAGAAAAGAGTATCCAAAAGAGAGATTGGTCGGATTTTTTTACGATCCAAATATTCATCCTTATAGCGAGTATCAGCTTAGGCTTCTTGATGTGGAGAGAAGTTGCGATAAGCTTGGCATCGAACTTATAGAGGGCGAGTATGATTATGAAAACTGGATAGAGTCTGTAAATGGCTTAGAAAATGAGCCAGAAAAAGGTAAAAGATGTGTAGTATGTTTTGACAATCGCTTAGAGAGAACTGCACAAAAGGCAAAAGAGTTACATGTAAAAACTATAACAACAACTCTTTTGACAAGCCCTAAAAAGTCTTTAGAGCAGCTTAAGTCTAGTCTTGAAATGGTTGAAAAAGATTATAATGTGAAAGTACTTACGCCTGATTTTAGAAAAAATGGTGGCACTTCAAGGCAGTTTGAATTGGCAAAAAAAGATAAGCTTTATCATCAGAACTATTGTGGTTGTTTGTATGCCCTTGTTAAGCAAAGAGAGGGTCAAAAAAGGCTTACAGATGAGTTGATGTCGCCAATGGACAATAGAACGCTTCCACAAAGTATAGAAGAGCGAATAGGTTTATACGAAAAAGTGATAAAATGTGAAGATGAAGGTGTGGAGTTTGAGTTAAGAAGACAAAAGTTTCTTAACTACCGACTGCTAAGAGCAAGCGTTGCTACAAAAGATGAGGTTTTGCCTTCGTTTATACTTTTTTACTCTCACATGAAAAGATTTCGTACGCAAGGAAGAGTTGAAAGTGAAGTGGATGGGGTAGGATATTTTAATCGCGAAAGTATTATACTTTTAAGCTTAGAAACTTACAATCTGCTGAATGAGAGCAATTATGAAAGTGTAAAGGAGTTGATGTTTAATCCTCCTAGTGTCAAAGAGGATTTACATGTAAGAAAAATGCTTCAAGGTGAGTTTTACTCTTTATCGCCAATAATTGTCTTAGATGCTATCGTAAAAGATAAGCTTACAATTACCATGGATTCGTATATTTATGATGATGTTAGAGAACTTTTAGCATTAAAAGGATAAAATAGACAAATTTTACAAACAAATTAAATAGGATATACATGTTAAATATAGTTCAAATTCAGAAAATCTTACCACACCGTTATCCGTTTTTACTTTTAGATAGAGTGATAAAAGTGGATGAAGGTAAGCATATAGAAGCGTATAAAAATGTTAGTATAAGTGAGCCAGTTTTCCAAGGTCATTTTCCAGATCATCCCATATATCCAGGAGTGATGATTATAGAAGGTATGGCACAAGCTGGAGGAGTTTTGGCTTTTCAAAGTATGAGCGAGCAAGATCAAAAAGCTAGCGAAGAGAAAGTGGTCTATTTTATGAGTATAGACAAAGCAAAATTTAGACATCCTGTAACTCCTGGCGATAAGCTTGTTTATAAACTTGATGTATTAAAACACCGTGGCAATATATGGGTACTTCAAGGTGGAGCTTATGTGGATGATGCTTTAGTGGCTGAAGCTGAGTTAAAAGCCATGATAGTAGATAAGTGATGGGTATTCATAGTACTGCTATCATAGAAGATGGAGCGGTTATAGCAAAAAGTGCCACTATAGAAGCATACGCTTTTGTTTCATCTAATGCTGTAATTGGCGAAAATGTACATGTAATGCAAGGTGCACATGTAAGAAATAAGACAAAAGTGGGGGATAATACCAGAATTTTTCCTTATGCAATGGTTGGTACAATTCCGCAGGATTTAAAATTTAACCAAGGAGATGATACTTCTCTTGAAGTGGGTAAAAATTGTACTATACGTGAGTTTGCTACTATCAACACAGGAACTGTTGGTGGTGGTGGAGTTACAAAAATTGGTGATAATGTACTAGTTATGAACTATTGTCATATTGCCCATGATTGTATCATTGGAGATAACGTTATTTTGGTAAATAATGTCACATTGGCTGGGCATGTTGAAATAGGGGATTTTACAGTTATTGGTGGTTTTACTCCAATTCATCAATTTGTCCATATTGGCGAAGGTTGTATGATTGCAGGCGCTAGTGCATTAAGCCAAGATGTGCCCCCATATTGTTTGGCTGAAGGAAACCGAGCGGTCGTGAAGAGTCTTAATTTAACTGGACTAAGAAGAAGATTTGAAAAAGCAGATATAAATGCTTTAAGAGCAGCTTTTAGTAAGCTTTTTAGATCAAATAATCCTATAAAAGAGAGTGCAAGAGAGCTGTTTGAAGCAAGCGAAAATGAAAAAGTAAAAAAAATGTGTAAATTTATTTTAGATACCCAAAGAGGTATCCCATTTGAAAGGCTAAAATGAGTAGAACCTATAAAGAGTGTAGTTTTTGTGGAACAAAAGAGAATAAACAAGTAAGAGTTATAGCTGGAGAGAGTGCATGTATTTGTGAAAATTGTGTTGTTTCAGCTCACAAGATATTTTTTGCTGAAGATAGTAATGATGCAAAAATAAAAGATAAGGGTTTATTAACTCCTAAAGAGTTAAAAGCTGTTTTAGATGATTTTGTAATAGGTCAAGAGTTGGCTAAAAAAGTTTTCTCTGTGGGAGTTTATAACCACTACAAGAGAATTTTTAAAAAAGATGTGATAACTGATGATGATACAGAAATATCAAAATCAAATATTTTACTGGTTGGTCCAACAGGAAGTGGAAAAACTTTGATGGCGCAAACATTGGCACGTTTTTTAGATGTGCCTATTGCTATTTGTGATGCTACCAGTTTAACAGAGGCTGGATATGTGGGTGAAGATGTGGAAAATATCTTAACAAAACTTTACCAAGCAGCCGATGGAGATGTGAAAAAAGCGGAACAAGGCATTGTTTTTGTGGATGAGATAGACAAAATTGCAAGAATGGGTGAAAATCGCTCCATTACTCGTGATGTTTCAGGTGAAGGGGTTCAGCAAGCGTTACTTAAAATCATCGAAGGAAGCGTAGTAAACATATCCCCAAAAGGTGGACGAAAACATCCAAATCAAGACTTTGTTCAAATAGATACGACAAATATTTTATTCGTTTGTGGCGGCGCATTTGATGGCTTAAGCGATATTATCAAAAAACGAATTGGAAACAATATCTTAGGTTTTGGTCAAGAAAAAAGAGGCAAAAAAGAGGAAAAAGATATAATGGATATGCTTGAACCTGATGATTTGGTTCATTATGGCTTAATTCCAGAACTTATAGGACGTTTACATGTGCTAACTACCTTAAAAGAGTTAAGCATTGATGATATGGTGAAGATATTGGTTGAACCTAAAAACTCTATTTTAAAGCAATACAAAAAACTTTTTGCGATTGATGAAGTTGAGTTAAATATAGATGATAAAGCATTAAGGGCGATAGCAGATTTAGCAATAAAACGTAAAACTGGGGCTAGGGGGCTTCGTACGATACTTGAAAGTATTATGACAGATGTTATGTATGAGCTTCCAGAACTGAAAGGTTTTGAAGTGATTGTAACGGAAGATTGTATCAAAAAGGGCGAAAAACCCCTTTATATAAAGAAAAACATAAAAAGTGCATAAGGTTATAAGATGATATTAGATCAAATAATAGGATTTTTTTCAAGTGATATGGGTATAGATTTGGGCACAGCAAACACTCTTGTACTTGTAAAAGATAAGGGTATTGTTATAAATGAGCCTTCGGTTGTGGCAATTCAAAGGGATAAATACGGAAAGCAAAATATTTTAGCTGTTGGACAAAAAGCAAAAGATATGATAGGTAAAACTCCAGGAAGCATTGAGGCAGTGCGTCCTATGAAAGATGGAGTTATAGCGGATTTTGACATGACAGAAGAGATGATTCGTTATTTTATAGAAAAAGTTCATGGGCGCAAAAGTTTGCTTCGCCCTCGCATAGTTATATCCGTACCATTTGGGTTAACGCAGGTTGAAAAAAAAGCTGTAAAAGAGTCAGCTATGAGTGCAGGTGCGCGTGCGGTTTATTTGATAGATGAGCCAATGGCAGCAGCTATTGGTGCAGGATTACCTGTAAATGAACCAAAGGGAAGTTTGGTTGTTGATATCGGGGGAGGAACTACAGAGATAGGCGTGGTATCTCTTGGTGGTCTTGTTATAAGCAAATCTATAAGAGTAGCAGGCGATAAAATCGATCAATCCATTGCTGATTATGTTAGAAAAAAATATAACCTTTTAATAGGCGAGAGAACTGGCGAAGAGATAAAGATAACAGCAGGGTGCGCCATAAGACTAGAGAACGAACTAACAACAACAGTAAAAGGACGCAACATGATAAGCGGACTTTTAAATAGAATAGAGCTTACAAGCGAAGATGTGCGAGAGGCTATGAAAGAGCCTTTAAAAGAGATTTCAGATGCACTTAAAGATGTGCTTGAAAATATGCCACCAGATATAGCAGCAGATATAGTAGAAAACGGTGTCGTGGTTTCAGGAGGTGGAGCTTTAATCAGAGGAATAGATAAGTATTTAGCAGATATTGTAAAATTACCTGTATTTGTTTCAGATGAGCCACTTTTAGAAGTTGCAAAGGGTACAGGAATATCTTTAGAAAACATTGAGGGCTTATCTCCTTCATTAAATGGCTAACAAACTAAAAATTTTTACTTTTCTTGCTATTTTTGCGATATTATCTTTGAAGTATAGCCATATAGCAAGACAAGGTGTGACCAATGTCACAAATGAAGCTATTAGCAGTTATTTGTGGGGGGCTGAGTATTTAAGAGAGTTTATCGATAAGCATTTTGAGCAAAAAGAGTATATAGAGCAGTTGATAATGGAAAATAAAAAGTTAAAACATTCGCAAATGCTCATGAAAACCTATAAAGGAAAGCTAAATAATATTTTATTGGCCAACAAAAAAGTACCATTTGGACCCGATGTTGAATTGGTTGAAGCACTCTCGTATGAGCATATAAGCAACTACACTAGAGTGTGGATAAAGATGAATGATTTTAATGCTTCTAAAATTTATGGACTTATTAAAAACGGAAGTACAGCAGGTATTGTTGCTCAAAAAGATGGTAAAGCCTTAGCTCTGTTGCAAGGCGATCGAAATTGTGTTTTTTCGGTTGCTATCGGAAAAGATAGGCTTCCAGGTGTGGCAAATGGACGAGGGGAATTTATACATGTAAAATATATTCCTCTTTGGATGGAACCTAATGTCGGTGATGAGGTTATAACAAGTGGACTTGATAAAATTTTTATGGAAGGCATTAGCGTGGGAAAAGTGGTAGATGTTAAACGAGATGAATCATATAAAGTAGCCATTGTTAAGCCATATACAACCATAACTACACCAGATTTTTTTTATGTGATAAAGTGATGAAAAATCTACATGTAAAAGAACCTATTTATTTAGTGCAAACCGATACAACTGTTGGTTTTTTATGTAAATCTCAAAAAAAATTAAATGAAATTAAAAAACGAGATATAAACACTCCTTGCATACAAGTTGTCAGTAGTTTTAAGGAGTTAAAATCTTTAGTAAGAGTTCCAAGTAGCCACAAAAATTTAGTTCGAAAATCTTCTAAAACAACATTTATATACCCAAATAAAATAAGCGTTAGAGTAGTACGAGAGGGTTTACATGTAGAATTTTTAAAACAAAAAGGTGCACTTTATTCCACGTCAGCAAATATAACTACACAAAGTTTTGATGAAACTTATGCAAGAAAAGCGGTTGATGAGGTTATTGAAAATGAAGGTGGTTTTTTTGAAGCAAGCCCATCAAAGATATATAAGATAAGTAAAAATAAAATATCAAAGGTTAGATCATGAAGCTCATCACAAGTCTATTTTTTGGACTAATGCTAGTTTTGCCATTGGATTTTCTCATCTTTATAGGCCTTAAAAAACACTATTTTGATTTTTATGAGATGAATCTATTTTTCAATATCTATTTTTTTGATAATCAACCGTTTTTGTATATTTTTTTAATCTCATTTATCTTTGGTTTTTTGATGCTTTATACAAAACTTAGAAAACCTTTGCAAATTTTTTATATCTTACTTTTAGTTGTATCATTTTCAACACTTTTTGAGTCTGTTGGAAAACCTTTAGGTGATACTATTTTTAGAAAAAATGGCGTTCATTGTGTTTTAGGAAGTCAAAGATTTGCGGCAGATTTGTTGTATGAAGGGAGAAAGAATTACTTTTTAAAAAGAGAGGGTTTTAAAAACACTATAAAAATACCAATTAAAAATTTAAAAATAGATAATTAAAAAGTTAGTTTTTTAATCGCCAAAGCGCATAGCGCAAGACCAAAACTTCCCGTAACTCCAACAAAACTTCCCAAGTTTTCGCATTTTGAGCTTTCATCTGAATAGACCACTTCAAAGTCACCTTTAAAGTTTGCTTTTCGTAGTTTTTGGCGAAATTTTCTAGCCAATGGGTCACCTTTTGTATTCCATATACTGTCATATTTTATGAAAGTTGGATCTAGTTTTTTAGCTCCTCCCATGGAAGATATAAAAGGAATATTTACATGTAAAGCGAGTGCGAGTTTTGCATCCATATCGTCTATTGCATCAATGACTAAATCATATTTTGAAAAATCACTTTTTTTAATCCAATTTTCATCTATTTTAGCATGCAATGGTGTAGTATTTGGGTATAGTTTGTGTAGTCTTTTAACTTTAACTTCCCCAATAGCTTCACTTCCTATTTGTCTGTTTTGATTTGAAAGCTCAAAGGTGTCGAAATCCACTATAGTTATATCTTGCACACCACTTCTATATAGTCCGTCAAGGCAAAAACCGCCAACTCCACCAACCCCCAAAAGTAGCACTTTTGATTTTTGTAATTTTTCAAAATTATCTCTAAGAAGTGGTTTTATTCGCTCAAATTTATCCACTTTTTTAACCTTGTTATATCGGTATGGCTAGTCATATCCAAATGCACAGGTGTAATGGAAACAAAGCCCTTATTTATAGCACTTAAATCACAATCATTTTCTTTAGAATTAAACCATTTATATGAGGGTAAGCCTATCCAGTAAAATTTCTCATTTCTAGGGCTTTTGTATGTATTGGCTTGGTTGCCATAATCTCTTTTTCCAGCCCTTGTTACTTTGAAGCCTTTAAACTTTTTTATTGGAGGGATATTGACATTTAAAAATTTTCTCTCTTCAAGAGGGAATGAATTATCAAGTATCTTTTTACAAAGTTTTTTAGCTACTTTTTTAGCTACTTTATAGTTGATGTTTTCAACGCCATTTTTATAAACTTGTGAAAATGCAATAGCTGGAATACCTTGTAAAACTGCTTCCATGCAAGCGCTTGCAGTTCCGCTATATGTGATATCTTCCCCTAGGTTTGCTCCTTTATTTATACCGCTTACTACCAGATCAGGTTTTTTGTCAAAAAGAGAGTGTAAAGCTATATATATACAATCCGATGGTGTTGCATCATCAAGAAGATAAAAATCTTTTTTGACCTGTTTGAGCTGAAGTGGTTTTGTAAGTGTAAGCGAATGTCCACATGCAGACTTTTCGTTTGCGGGAGCTACAACTACAACATTTGCTATTTTTTTTAAAGCTTTTGCAAGTTTTTTGATTCCATTACTATCAAAGCCATCATCGTTTGTTATGAGTATTGTTTTTTTCATGTTTATCCTAAAGTTTTAAAGGCATTATACCCTAAAAATCTAAATACTGTACCAAGGTACAATAGACATTTACATGTAAATAAGCTAATATACAAGTAATAATAAAAATACTATAAGGAGAATCTGATGGCAAATGCAGTCGGAACAGTCAAATCAATAATGGGTAGTGCGATAGCAACTAAACCTAATGGAGAAGTTCGAATTCTTCAGGTGGGAGATACTATTTTTGAAGGTGAAGTGATTACAAATCAAAGCTTAGATGGATCTATAACTTTGAGTATGTTAAATGGAAAAGAGATATCCCTTGAAGGTAAAGATATATTATTTCTTGATGAAAGTGTTATCACATCTGATAGTTTTGGTAGTGAAACTAATGTGTCAGCAGACAGTCTTACGGCAGCACAACAAGCTATCTTAAGTGGTGGTGAGTTAAATAAAGATGGTGAAACAGCATCTGGTGAAGATGGTGATTTTCTTGATGTCGGTTTAAGTAATGCCGAGTTTTTAAAAGCAGGTGATGAGACTAATGTGTATGCAGGATTTAGAGATACCGAAAATATTCAAGAACCACAGGCGCAATTTGTAGCATTTGCTAGAGGAAATGGTCCTTCTAGTATAGATAATGAACCAGTAGCAGATAACGATAGGTTTTCTTTGTATCAAAATGGTTCTGTTAGTGGTGATGTATCTATAAACGATATTCCCTCAGCGGATGGTGGAAATGTATGGACGGTTATTATTGAGCCAAGTCATGGTACGGTAAATTTAAATCCCAATGGAACATTTGTATATACCCCAAGAGAAGGTTATATTGGCGAAGATGAGTTTACTTATACAATCACAGATGCTGATGGAGACACATCTACTGCGGTTGTTAAATTAACAGTCGATCCTGCTGTTGAAGCTCCAACAATTACAGGATTAAGTTCATCAGGAGCAGAGCATACAATTGTAGAGGCTACAGGCAATGAAGAGAATGGAACATTCACCGTAACTGC
>PDWI01001784.1_pt1 | contig 33482 bp, 30 predicted proteins | sample 1430891 | NCBI WGS metagenome assembly PDWI01 (sample SAMN01162508, study PRJNA174530) | Oral metagenome, whole genome shotgun sequencing project. | biome: Marine environment; feature: Marine mammal; material: Swab sample of the gingival sulcus; isolation source: swab sample of gingival sulcus... | reverse complement strand
TATTGTACTATCTTAGATATTAGAAGTACAGGGCAAGTTGCACACTTTTGATATATAGAAAAAACTGTTCTGTATATCTAATAAAGGCGGGTAATTCACTTTATAATAAACTTAAGTCAAATCAGGACAGTTTTTGTTTTGATTTGTTGGCGAATGGTGAAATCCGATATGTTTATACCTGACATCTTACTAAAACGAATGTTATTTTATACTATAATGGGCATATCGGATTTCTTTATTACTCCTACCGAAAACCGAAGTGATTCTATCTTTTGTTTTTCTCTACTTATTATCACTATCTATGCTTATGGGCACTTCGGATTTCGCTAGTATTCTACTTATTATCGCTATCTATATTAATAGGCACTTCGGATTTCATTTCTATTCTACATTTCTATTAGTCTGTAGTCTTTTTTTAAGATTTCTAATGTTTTGGCTTCTCTTTTGTGACAGGTGAATATAAATATTTGTCGCCCTAGTTTTGATAAGTAGGCGAGCAGATTTTCTAATCTACTATCGTCTATTTGTGCAAAACTATCATCGAATAAAAGCGGAACTTTTTTATCTCCATTTACTAAAGATGCCATTGATATTCTGAGTCCGATGTAGATTAAGTCTATTGTCCCGACACTTAAATCTTCTATCTTGACTAGCTTAGCGCTTTTCTTATCTTTAACGAATACTTTTAAATCAGAACTTACCTTTATATCATCATATTTTCCACCAGTTGCCACCGAGACTACTTCGGATACCCTTTTATTGACCTCTGGCATTACTGTACTTTGAACATTTTTGATTGAAAACGCTATTTTTTCAAGCACTATGTCTAATACCCTTATTCTCTTGTCATCTTCTACTCTTTTCACTTCCAAAGCCTGTATTTCTTCTTCGATAGCTTGAATTGAAGGACTTGACTCCTCGACTATTCTTATATTTTCAGAAATTTTTTCCATTTCCTCTTTCTTACTATAATATCTTTTGTTTAATTCAGATTTTAACCTCTCTAAATCAAGTTTATCAACACCTTCTATCTTTCTTTCAACATCCTCAAAGCGTAATTCCTCATAAGAAAATTCACCTAACTTTTCCTCAAAAATTTTCTTTAAAAAGTCCAGTTTTTCTCTTTTTTTCTCATACTCTTTTCCTTTGAGGTAAAAATCATCTAAGTCTTCTAATTCTAAAATTCCAAACTCTTGTTTTACACTTTCTAATTTATTCTTTAAAAAAACTTCTCTTTCTAAAATAACATCTAACTCTTCATACTTTTCTTTAATTAAGGCATCTAAACTAAGTACTTTCTTTTCTGTCTTTGCTCGTTCTTCTTCTTTTAAAAGAGCAAGGCTAAGCATAGTGCTTACTCTCTCTAGGCTTTCATCTAAATCATCTATGTTTTCGAAATCCTTATCTGATAAAACAGTAGATATCGCACTATTGTCTACACTAATCGTATTTTGAATGTTTGATAAGTCTTGCTTTATGCCCAATATTATTTTTCTACTTTTATTTCTATGATAAAGTCCTAAAATAACAGAAATAATAAACGCCACCAAAACATAGAGATATGCCTTACCAGTAAAATAAAGTCCTAACGCAACAAGCAGTAAAAAACTTGCGATAGTAGCATTAAGAAGAAATGCTTTTGAGCCTTTTGCCTGTTCTAATTCTTGATTTTTTTGTGTTAATTTTTGATTTTCTAATTCAATTTCTTTTTGTAATTCAGAAATCCTGACTCTATCTTTTTTCAAGTCTTTCTTCTGACTTGCTAATTTAGACGTATCATTAAAATCATTCACATCCTCTAATAAACTTAACTTCTCTGTTTGTAAACTCTTTGTTTCATTTATTAAAACTTGCTTGGAAACATTTAAACTTTCGAGATTTTTCAAATTTTCTTTTATCCCTGAAACTAGCTGATAGGAAAATTTTTCGAACCTTTCTAGCTCACCAAGTTCCTCATTTATAGACTTAATTTCCAAATTCAGTTTATCAGCTTCTTCTTTTATTTTATTTTTTTCTAATTTTTTTACTTCAAGCAAGTCTTTATTTACTTCATCTATTTTTTCTGAAATTTCTGATAAATCTTGCTTACTCTCTTCCTCCAAATCTCTTAATCTATTGAGTTCTTGCTCTGTTTTTTTCGCCTCTAATAATCTATTAGCAAGCTCTTTAATCCTTTTCTCCCTAAGTCCATATGGGCTTTTAGACTTCCTAATGCTACCTATTTTATTCTTTTCTTCATTTATTCTTTCTATTACCCTATTTACAGAAATAGTCGCATCATTTGCTTTTTCTATGTTACTTATATATTTTTTTACTTCGCTTAAAGTATTTTCATCTGTTCCTCTAGAAAGTTGAGAAATTGATACTGTATTTCTAAACATTATTTTACTTAATCCAAGATGTCTAGCTGCAAAATCCGCTTCCCTAAAAACCTCATCCATTTCATAATTTTCGCTTAAATCTTCACCATTATCATTATATATTTTTACCATTGTATTTTTGCTGGAAAAGTCCTTTTCAATATGAACTAGGTCACCACTATCAAAAATACTCATACTTCCACCATAAGCTGAAGTATTCCAAGGTTTGTATTTCTCTATTTTTTCTTCACGAACCCTTCTTTTTATTCCCGCCTTATAGTTATGGTAAAACATAGACTCGATAAAAGTATGAAGAGTAGATTTTCCCCCTTCATTCTCAGCATAAATTACATTTATTCCATCACAGAAGTCTATTTCCTTATTATTTAATTGTCCAAATCCATTGATAAAAACTTTCCTAATGTCCATTTCCATCTTGCTCCTCATAAAGCATTGAAACGCCTAATTTATAAGCTTCTTTGTAAATTTCGTCTTCCAATTCTTTTTCATCAAAACTTCTTGAAAATTCACCAATAAAACCAGAATTGTTATCTTTTACTATTCTATCAAAGTCAACGGATAATCTGGTCTTGTCAACAATCTCAAAATAATACACTTCAAAATATCTGCTTAAACTTTCTTTGCTAAGGTGTAGGTGAACATTGCGGTATCCTATAAATTTTATTCTTATGAAATCATCTAGATATTCCTCGCTCGCATCTTTCATTTTTTTTGCAACAGTAGCTAGTACATCTTCCTCGTCTATCTCTATTACAAGTTGAACAAAAGACCTTTTACTAAATTTATGAAATGAAAATTCTGACTGGTTTCCTATTTTCCCCAAAATAAAACCATGCTCACCTATTTCTCCGAAATCTAAGGGTTCCAAAGAGCCTGCATATGCCATATTTTCATATATAAATTGTTGCTTGTGTATATGACCTAAGGCTATGTAATCATATCCCAGACTAGCTATTTTTTCCTTGTCTAAATAACAGTATCCATCATCAGAAAAAATATTTCCATGCAAAAGCAAAATATTTTTGTAGCCTTCTTTTGGCTTAGCTATAACATCTATATCTAGTTCTTCCTTTTGATTTGAAAAGAATGCGTTTCCAGATATCATACATTTTTTATCTTCAAAAACTAAAGACTCCCCATCTTTTTTTATTATATGAACATTATCCGACCAAGCTATATTTTTATATATTTTTTCGCACGACAAAGGGTCGTGATTACCTGAAATCATCACGACCTTACACTGCCTAAGCTCGGAGAACTTATAATTTATATTTAATAGCTCTCCTGTTTTTATGTATTTTGATTCAAAAATATCTCCACTCAGAAGTAAAAAATCTATCTTGTTTTCCTTGATAAATTCTATCACTCTAAAGAGAGTAGCGACAAGCTCATGTCTTCTATCTTCTCCTTTTTCGAAGGAAAAACTTGCGTTCTTGAACTTGAAACCTATGTGCAAGTCACTAATATGAACAAAGGAAATATCCTTATAACTTGACTCCATAAGCCACTCCTAATGCTGCTCCTGTTTGCAACAACTCATTAGTTCGTTCAACTTCTTTTAACTTATGTGCCATAAACTCAAGTGGTGTAGCTTGCAACTTATTGTTCACTATGGAAACTGTGTTTCCGTATCTTTCTTCTTTGATAAGTTTAGCTGCATAAGTACCAAATTTTGTAGCTAGTATTCTATCGTAAGGAGATGGAGAACCTCCTCTTTGTTGGTGTCCAGGTATTGTAACCCTTGTTTCCATACCTAGTTCTTCATTTATCTGCTCAGCAAGTCTATACGAAACTGACTGATATTTCATTTTCGCTCTTGCTTCTTTAAACTCACTCTTGCTCATCTTTCCTTCTTTTGCTGACTTTGCACCTTCTGCAACAGCTATTATTGAGAAGTTTTTGCCTTTTTTACGTCTGTCCTCAAGCGCCTTATATATTTCTTTTGTTTCGTAAGGAAGTTCTGGAAGTAAAACTACATCCGCTCCACCAGCTAATCCTGCATAAAGAGTAAGCCACCCTACCTTATGTCCCATAAGTTCCACCAACATAACTCTGTCGTGTGAATCTGCAGTTGTGTGAATTCTGTCTATTACTTCTGTAGCTATATCCACTGCACTTAAAAAGCCAAAAGTTAGATCTGTGCCAAAGATATCGTTATCAATTGTTTTTGGTAGACCAATTACATTTAAGCCTTGTTCTCTAAGTAGGTTAGCATTTTTGTGAGTTCCATTACCACCCAATGTAACTAGACAATCTAAATTCCATTTTTCGTAATTTTTAACCATGTTCTTTACTTTATCAACACCGTCTTCTTCAATTTTTCTCATCTTTTTGAATGGTGTTCTTTTTGAGCCTAGCATGGTTCCACCACGTGTAAGGATTCCGGAAAAGTCTTTTGATGTTAGCTTTTTGTGATTCCCGTCTATAAGTCCCTGATAACCATCAGTTATACCAATAAATTCACAGTCAAACATCTCATAAGATGCCTTTGCAACACCTCTTATTGCGGCATTTAACCCAGGGCAATCTCCTCCACTTGTAAGTATTCCAATTCTTTTTTTCATATTTCTTCTCCTAAATCGTCATATTAATTACATATACTTATATTTTAGCACAAAAAAACAGTATTTTAAACTGAATTGAAGAGATATTTATATGAAAAATTAGGATTGTGATTTTGGAGATATAGTTTCTATTTTATTAAATTTTTTCTTTGGATGTCTGATAACGAAAACCGAAGTGATTATATCTTTTGTCTTTCTCTACTTATTATCGCTATCTATGCTGATGGGCACTTCATAACAGAACTCGGATTTCATATAATAGGCACTTCGGATTTCCGAGATAAGAAATTAAACATACAGAAATCCGATATTTCCATCAGTTAATTTATGCGTATTCGGCATAATTTTATAACTGGACTGTTAATATCGGATTTCGGGGCAATGTAATTTTATTATTTTTTACTATATCAATTTATGCTCTTTTAATAGCTTTTCTAAGTCTGTTCCTTCTACTTTTTTAAGCGCTTTTTTTAGAGCCATTCTTTCCATCATACTCATCTGCATATCTGTTATTTTTTTACCATCTCTTAGGGCATATGATGAGTGTAGTAAATCTCTAACATCATATGTACTTGCCCAAACTTCTGGTACTGCTCTTTCAATATTTAATAGAGTATAAACCGCTTCCATACCTGTACGCATTGAATACTCAGTTGTAAAAATTGTATCTCGTGGCGTTTCTGCAAACTGTCCTAAGAACGCGAAGTTTACGCTTCCTTCTGGCACTACAAGTGGTCTATCTCCTTTTGCACGTGGCATAAAGAAAGCTGTTATGTAAGGCATCATTACTGGTACTGTATTCGCACTGTTTTCTGCTAGTTCCTCTATTTCATCTACTGGAACTCCCATGTGGTATAGCCACTCCATACAGATTTCTTTACCTGTACACTCACGCATTGGTTTTTTGATATAGTCACCAGGCACGTCAGTGAACAAACCATAAATCCAACCAACTAACTCGTTGTCTTTTTGTGTTCTAAATTGTGGTTGTCTGTTGAAAGTCCAGCTAAGTAACCAACTTGAATCTCTAACTGTTACAATTCCTCCAGTTACAACTCCACCTGAAAATGGGTCTCTCTTACATATTTTCTGAACATACGGTGGTATCTTGTCATCTAAAGTTGTTACTGTTGCTGACATCCAATTAGTTTTTTCTGGGTCAAAACAGAATTTTTCTGGGTGTCCAAAACTCTCATCTTGTGCTGCAATTCTTTTCCATAAATCCCAGCCGCCACCTTCTTTGAGTTCTGGTTTAAACTCTGCTACTGTGTTTTGGCTTCCCATTGTTGAATTTTCTACGCATCCACCATTTGTTACAAATAACAAATCATCTTCTGTTAAATCTATTATCTTTTCGCCTTCGCTACTTCTATATACTAATTGTTTTGCTTGTTTTCTTTCACCGTCAATGTCAAATTTTACATCAACTACATGGCAGTCATATACAAAGTTTACGTTGTGAGACTCTAAATATTTAATCATTGGTAAAATCATTGACTCATATTGATTGTACTTAGTAAATCTTAATGCCTTAAAGTCTGGCAAACCTTCAATGTGGTGTATATATCTCTTAAGGTAAAGTTTTACTTCAAGTGCGCTATGCCAGTTTTCAAAGGCAAACATTGTTCTCCAATAAAGCCAGAAATTACTTCCTAAAACTTCATCATCCCAAATTTCTTGAATGCTTTTATCATATAATTTTTCATCTGGAGTAAAGAATAGTTCCATTATCTGTTTTGCTGCATTGTCTGAAATAGCAAATTGTTTATTTGTCTCTCCATCTTTACCACGCTCTTTAGTCGCTCTCATTAAAGAAAAGTTTGGGTCATCTAAGTTAAGATAATAATACTCATCAAGGACACTAAGACCTTCTGTTTCTATTGAAGGAATGTCTCTCATTAAATCCCACATTACTTCGAAGTGGTTATCCATCTCACGTCCACCACGCATCACATAACCAACTGTTTGATATTCATACCCATCACAAGCTCCGCCTGGAATAGGGTCTTTTTCTAAGATATGAATTTTCTCGCCTTTCATTTGGCCATCACGAACTAAGAAACACGCCGCCGAAAGTGCTGCAAGTCCTGAACCTACTATATAAGCTGACTTTTTGTCTACATCTTTTGGTTTCCTAGCTCTTACAAAAGCTTCATAATTACCACTACCATAATACATAATGTTTCCTCCTAATTCCTTTGTTTTTCTTTCTTTAAAAAAAGCATAACAAAAAAGACTTTAACTATAAATAGTCAAGTCTCCTTTAATGTTTAACTTTCATACAAATATAAGTAATTGTCTAATTTTTCTATGTGTTTTTTAAGATGTTTTTTATGTTTCCATCTAAAAGTAGGCTCATTCTGTCAATTACTCTGTCAATATCTTGCTTCATTCCATCACTAATCCACTCTATTAACATTCCTGTTAATGCCATTTGATAAAATTTAACTATTAACGCCTTATCAAAGGCACTAACATCCATTCCCTTGCTCTCATCATCAACAAACTTTTTCAAAATAGCCTCTGTAAAGGTGTATAAAAACCTTTCAAGCTCTTCTCTTTGGAAAGAATAATATACGTGATATATTGCTCTGCGATTGTTTGAAGCAAAGCTCGTAAGGTGCACTAAGGTATCGTTCCAAGTTTCTCCCTTATAATATCCACTGGTGATTTTTGATAATTCAAACTCAAATATCTCAGATAAAACTTCCATCAAATCACTATAATGATAATAAAAAGTATTCCTATTTAACTGACAATTTTCGACAATCTCAGTAATCGTAATCTTGTTAAAACTCTTTTCATTCAACAATCTTACGAACTCTTCCCTTATTAAAATTTTAGAATACTTTTTTGCCAATTTAACTCTCCTGAACTTTACTAATTAATATTTATTTCTATTTTTTATTATATCAAACAACCAAATTCCCAAAACTGTCGCAACTATTATTATAGTCAACCAAAAGTCTTTTATAGCAATTAATATTCCTGCTATACCAAACATTGCTGCAGCTAAGTACATAGTTAAAACACTATTTTTATGTCCGATTCCCTTATCTACCAATCTATGGTGCAAATGTCCTCTATCGGCAGTCGCAATTGATTGTCTTTTTAAAAGTCTTCTGGTTATTGCTAAAAATGTATCAAAAACAGGAAGTCCAACTACTATTACCATTATCAAAAAAGTAATAAACGTAGGTCCTTTTGTTAGCCCCTTTATAGATATAACTGCAAGCATAAACCCTAAAAATGTAGATCCTGTATCGCCCATAAAAATTTTGGCTGGATTGAAGTTCATTGGGAGAAAACCAAAGCATGCTCCTGCAAGTGTTGCCGCTAGTATAGCACTTATCGGAGAACCAAATATTATTGAAATTACCATAAAGCTAAGCGCTGCTATTGTCGCAACTCCTGCTGCAAGTCCATCAAGTCCATCAATTAGGTTCATTGCATTTGTAAGCCCTACTATCCATATAACAGTAACTAAATTGCCCAATGTTCCAAGAACTAAGAGTCCACTATCAGAAAAAACCCATGTAAACCAATCTATTCTAGTTCCAGTAAATATAACTATTAAGGCAGCAAATATTTGCACTACCAGTCTTTTTTTAGCGCTTATTTGATATTTATCGTCTAAAAAACCTACACCTGCTATTAAAAGTCCAGCAATCAAAATTCCTAAAAAGTCTTTTTGAATATAACCTGTGGTGTACGGTATAAAAATAACTGCAACAATAAGAAAGCTTATTATTATGGCTATACCACCGGCTAAAGGTTTTGGCTCTGTATGCACCCCTCTATCCTTAGGATGGTCTATAACCCCCAATTTCGTTACAAGTTTTATAACAAAAGGAGTTATAATAACAGAAATAGACATTGCAAGTAAAAATACTACTGCATATATCAAATAATAATTATTTAAATTGTCAAATAAATTTTTCATCAACTCACCAAACTACTTTTTAATTCACTCTCCTATATTGTATAAATAGGAGAGTGAATAACGTCAATCTTACTTAGTTCCAAATAAACGGTCACCTGCATCACCAAGTCCTGGTACTATATATGCGTGGTCATTAAGTTTCTCATCAAGTGATGCTATATAAATATCAACATCTGGATGAGCTTTTGAAAGAGCCTCAACACCTTCTGGCGCCGCTATCAAGCATAAAAATTTAATTCTTTCTACACCTTTTTCTTTTATAAAGTCTATAGCCGCAATAGCTGAACCACCAGTAGCAAGCATAGGGTCCAATACAAATATGTCTCTATCTACTGCATCATAAGGAAGCTTACAGTAATATTCTACTGGCTTTAGGCTTTCTGGGTCTCTGTAAAGTCCTATATGACCTACTTTTGCAGTCGGAACCATATTTAACATTCCGTCTACCATACCAAGCCCTGCCCTAAGTATAGGAACTATTCCCAAAGTCTTTCCTGCTACCTTTTTAACTGTTGTCTTACAAATTGGAGTTTGTATCTCATCATCACATAGTGGTAATTCTCTAGTTGCCTCGTAGCACATAAACATAGCTATTTCATTAGCTAATTCTCTAAATTGCTTTGAACCAGTTTCACTTCTTCTTAATACCCCAATCTTGTGCTGAATTAATGGATGCTCCATTACATGTACTTTACCCATAGTTGCTCCTTTCATATTCCTATTTTATTTTTGATATTTTCCCGATTCTTCTGGCATGTCTTTCATCACCAGAAAAATCTGTATTTAAAAATGTTTCTACTATTTTTATTGCGAGTCCCCCCGCTACTACACGTCCCCCCATGGCAAGGATGTTCGCATCATTGTGAAGTCTAGTTGCCTCAGCTGAAAATACATCATGACACAAGGCAGCTCTTATACCTTCTACCTTATTAGCCGCTATTGATATTCCAATACCTGTTCCACATATTAAAATACCTCTGTCCAATTTACCATCTGCTACATCCCTAGCTAATGGCTCTGCCACATCAGGATAATCAATGGCATTTGTATCAAAACAACCATAGTCCTTATACTTATATCCATTTTTTTCTAAATACGATATTACTTCCTTTTTTAGTTCAAAACCGCCATGGTCTCCGCCAATTCCTATCATATTTTCTCCTTATTCAAATCTTTTTATATTATAACTTGCAGCCTTTAAAAGTCTATTCATGGTAGCCTTACCTATGTTCTTACTTTCAAAAACTGGCACAAAAGCAAGTTCAATTCCATCTTCATCAAGTTTTCTAAGCGTAGCAAAAAGATTCTTTGCCACCTCATCTTCATCCAGCTCAGAACCTATGTCATAAACATTATCACAATTAATCTCATTCTTGTATTCGCTCTCTATTATAACACCAAGTTTTATTACTTTAAAGTTATTATCTTCTATATCTTTATTTATTTGTTTAATAAGCTCTTTTTTCTCGCCTTCATAAACTATAATTTTTGCCTTAGGTGCATAATGTCTATATTTCATGCCTGGTGCCTTTGGTGTGGCACTTTTCTCTACATTTTCAACCACGCTGTCAATCCTGATATAAGGCGCTAACATTTCCTTTGTTATCTTTCCCGGTCTTAATATGGCTACTTTATTAGAACTTAAGTCAAGAACTGTAGACTCGACTCCTACTTCACAAGAACCATCATCAATAATAAGACCTATCTTTCCATCCATATCTAACTTAACATGCTCAGCCTTAGTTGGCGACGGTTTCCCAGAAACATTTGCACTAGGTGCAGCTATCGGAACCCCCGCTTCCTTTATAATCTCTAAAGCAACTTTATTATCTGGCATCCTTATAGCCACTGTGTCTAATCCGCCAGTTATTTCCTTTGGAACTAAGTCAGTTTTTTCTAATACTATGGTTAATGGCCCTGCCCAAAATTCATCTAACAAGGTATCGAGTATCATTGGCACATTTTTTGCATACTTATAAATATCTTTCTTGTCTGCTATATGAATAATAAGGGGGTTATCCATTGGTCTACCCTTAGCTTCAAATATTTTTTTAACCGCAGATACATCCAAGGCATTTGCACCTAGTCCGTACACAGTCTCTGTAGGAATACCAACTACCTCGCCCTCTCTTAAAAGTCTTGCCGCTTCTTTTATTGAATTTTCACTTGCTTTTAATACTTTCGTTTCCATACACTGTTTTATAGTATATAACAAATACTTTGCAAATACTACTCTTATTTATTTAAATGTTTCTTTAAAATATTCCAAACTTTGTCATTTTCCATTCCTACCTGCCAACTTGCAACTCCAGCAAGGTCGTATTTATCATATACACTCATCTTTGCTTCTATTGAATTAACATCTTCTAGCCAAAGTTTATACGTTATTCCATCTTCTTCGTATTCACCGTAAAATTGACCTATATCATCTAACCAAGTAAATTTTACACCCCTGTCATCAAAATGTTTAAATGCTCCATCCATAGAAAAAGCCTTTGACGATACTTTTATCTTACCATCCTTTATTTCTTCTTTCCAAATTCTAGTATAATATGGTAAGCCCATGACAACTTTTTCCTTTGGCACTTCTCTTAATGTCCTCTCTATTCCGTCATCAACAAAAGGAAGGCTGGCTACACTTCCAGCTTCTGGAGATGTTCCCCAGTGCTCGTCGTAAGTCATTACCATAATGTAGTCAACTATCTCTCCAACTTCCTTTCTACCATAATGCCTTGTCCACTTTCTAGGAACATACATATCAACAGAAACAACTAAGTCCTCAGCCTTTAAATATGGTGTCAACTCCTTCATAAATTGAACAAAATTTTCTCCATCTTCTTTTCCAACATTTTCAAAATCTACATTTATTCCGTCGAGCTCATATATCTTGGAAAAGTATAAAAGCTGTTTTATAAGCTTTTCTCTAGCCTTTGTTGAACTTAAAACTTTATGAGTCAATTCCCTATCAAAACTATTTGAAAAAAGAGCCCATACTTGAATTCCCCTTCTGTGGGCATTTCTAACATAGTCTAAATCCGCCTTGTTTTCAAGCGTACCATCTTCTTTTTTAAAATGGAACCAAGTAGGTGATATAACGTCTAGCGAATGAACTCCCTCCAATTTTTTATCTAATTTTGAATTGTTAGCAACACTATGAATATAATGCCATGTAAGATTTAGTCCGCCATCAAAAGTCATCTGATTTTTATAATCATAAAGTTCTTTTACAGATGGCTTCCCTTTGAGGCTTTTAAAATCCGCCTTATCCCTTTTTATATATCCTAAAAAACCATCGTTTGTAAGCACTTTATTCCAAACCATGTCACCGCCTAAAAATATTAACTCATCTCCTGCATTAACTTTGTCTATTAATTCCGAACTGTCATCTCTCAATCTATAAACTGGTGAACCACCATTCCTTATGACTAAAACACTCTTATCCAAAGTCCTGTTTTCTATTACTATTGTTCCTACTTCACTTTTATGAAAATCATAGTCCGCAAACTTTTCTACCAGAGTTAGTGGAATATATGGAATAGAGTTAATTTTTATTACTGGAATATTTAAAGGTAGTGGCTTATCATTTAGATAATACGTAAGCTCATCCGTACTCATCCTAATAACCTTATTAACAGTAGTTAATGTAAGTATATTTTCATTTGCATCCCAATAAAAATCATCGTTAAAATACTCTTTAACAAAATCAATAGGTAAGTATACCGTATCATTTCTAAGTATAGGATAATTCGAAATATTTAGTCTTTTCCCATCTAAAATAGGCAAAAGAGAATCCTCTTCCATATCTCCTATCAATATTCTTTTGTCAATTATTTCATAATTTGTTTCAACAAATTTATAATCATCTTTTATATTAAACTTTTTAGCCATCATTATTAAAATAAATATTAATAAAAAGGTAAAAAATGCTCTGAAAAATTTTTGATTTTTCATAATATCCTCTTAATTTCTAAACTAATTTTTAATTCTACTACAATGATAACATAAATAATATAAAATTTAGTTACAAAATAATTAAGTATCTACTATTTTATTAATTTTTTTTCAAGATATTTTTTATTCTAATAAATCCGTACCTACATCCTAAAAGAATAATAATATATAATACTTATTTTTATATTTCTTCATTAATCTTAAATATTATAAAGCCGATAATCTTATTGATAATATATTATAGATTGGGGTAATTTGCTTATGAAAATATTTAATAAAAAAAATGTAGCTTTGTTTTTTCTATGTTTAAGTTTATTTTTTATTACTTCAATAAGTTTATATGCTATCATTAGTTATAACAAAGAATTAAGTTCAAGGCATACATTATCAAAAAGCATCAAAGAAAGCGAGACTCGTCTAGTTGCTCTTGAAAAGAGGATGCTAGAGGATAACTTCAATATGCTAATAGGTGATATGCTTACTTTTACTGCTATTGCAGAGGAAGCTATTAAAGATGGCAAAGATGAACCCTTACCTCTTAGACGATTAGAAAGATATTTTGCTTATATTATTAAAAATAAAAAAAATTATGACCAGCTTAGGTTCTTAGATACATCTGGAAATGAGTTGGCTCGTGTTGATTACAAAAATAACAACGCGGTCATTACACAAAAACAATTTCTTCAAAACAAGAAAAGTCGTTATTACTTTGAAGAAGCTATGAATCTTAAGAGAGGGCAAGTATATATTTCTAAGCTTGACTTAAATTTTGAAAATGGAAAATTTGAGGAACCTAAAAAGCCTGTAATACGCCTAGCTACTAAAATTTTTGACAAAAATGGCAATGCTAAAGGTATAATTATTGCCAACTTTTATGCTGAAATTATGCTTTCTAATTACAAGGATATTGCTAAAACAAGTCATGGCTATGTTCACTTAATTAATAATGATGGATACTGGATTTCTAATGATGAAAACCCAAATACCGAGTTTGCATTTATGTATGATGATATGCAAAATGTTAAATTTGAAAATAAATATCCCGAAAAATGGAAACAAATTTTAAAATCTGGAAAATACATTGACGATAAAAATAAATATTATTCAGAAGAGATAATTCCTTTTGATAATATAAATAAGCGTGAATTTTTGATTGCTAAAGAAGATATTATTTTTTCTGGTGGAAACTTTATTTCTATGGTTCATATTTCAAAGGAAACCATGCCTAAAGCATTTGTTATTAACTTTTGGCAACACCTAAGAGAAGATATAATAAAGAATAGTAGTCTTATATTATTTTTATTCATACTGTCCACTTCTTTTTCTTTAATGCTAATACTGTATAACATACAAAAGGGAAAAATAAAATACTACTCACAGTACGACCCTTTAACTAGCGTTTATAATAGGCGAACTGGTATTAATAAAATAATGAAAATCATCAGAGAAACGAGACATAGAAATTCTGTTATTGCAATAATCTTTATCGATATAAATGGACTAAAAGAAGTCAATGATAACCTAGGTCATAAATATGGTGATTTACTTATTAAGAGGACAGCCAAAATTATCTCTGATGCTGTAAGAAACCATGATATTCTTTTTAGATATGGTGGTGATGAATTCATTATTTGCTTAAAAAACGTCCAGATTGACATTGTGAATATAGTTTGGAAAAGAATTATGGCAAAAATTGACATTGAAAATGAATTTGCCAATAATCCTTTTAAAATAAGTTTAAGTCATGGTATTAGCCTTATTTATCCTGATGCAGATGTAAATGATATAAAGCCTTATATCTCTGAAGCAGATAAAAATATGTATGAAGAAAAAATGAAATTAAAAAAACTATCGTCAAAATAAAATTAAGTGGTTCTTACCTCGTGTAGGAACCCTTTTTTATATTTATCTTGACTAATACTTATTATCGTTTTACAAAACTAGATATTTTTTTTCAAATGTTCTATAATATAAGGTGAGAAGAACCGAACCCCTGTTGTCTATCATGGCATATTTCGGTGCTTTTCCATCTTTTTGCCTTGACGGGCGTATTTTCAAGTGTTTTGAAGCAGACATCATGAAAATTTACCAGAATAAAACGATAGGGGTTCGATTTTTATCATCTTAAATAATGAAAGGAAGAAGATGATGAAGAAAAATATTGTCCTACTGCTAGCTATTTTATTTTTATTTACAAATAATGTATATGCTGTTACAAATGATGAAAATTATTGTGCTAGCCAACTTAAAACTATAGGAGTGCTAAAAGGTTATGAAGATGGCAGCTTAAGACTTGAACGACCTATCAGACGAAGTGAAGTTGCTACTATAGCTGTTCGTATATTAAATCCAAATAAAGATAATATAAAGGGTGAAATTAAATCTTTTAGTGATTTGGCTACTGATAACTGGGCATATAATATCGTTTCTGATGCTTATAATCTTGGTATTATTCATGGCTATCCAGATGGTAGTTTCAAGCCAAATAAGGATATTTCATTAGCAGAAGTTATAACTATAATGGTTAACTGTACTGGTGATGGTAATCCGCTAGAAGGTCAATGGCCAGATAACTATATGGCTAAGGCCAAAGAGATGAAAATAATACCTGCTAACGACAATAGAAAAAGTGATAAAATCGTAAGTCGTGGGGAAATGGCACAAATAGTTTGGAACTCAATCATCTTTCAAAAAAAATAAATGAATAATAAAAAGATTAAAAAAGTTGAAGATAACTATGACTTAGTTTTAGTTTCTAATATCGGAATATCAGGATGTCTAAAAGTAGCTTGTGCAAAAAAATCTGAAATACTAAAAAGTGATGTTCACTACTTTTCAAGGGATTTTTTTAATAGAGATTTTTTTAAAAAATATTCACAAGTTATAAAGATATTAACTGATGAATATGAGAAAAGTTTGAGTTTAGAAGAATATTTATCTGAATATTCTGAATATTTAGCTTCGTTACTTAGTAATGAAAAGGCAATAGAAATAGCTAAGTCTTTTAAAGATAGTTTTATCTACCCTTTAGGTGTAAAAGGAATCAATCAAGTACTTTGGGATATAGCTAAGGAAAATAATGTTGGTATTTTTATGGATATTGATGACATTACTATAAGTCGTGAAACAATTGAGCTTAGCGACTTTTATAGTATAAATCCATATGAACTTGAGAGTTTTGGTGCAACAATTATCGCTACTAGAGATGCTAGGCTTCTTATGAAAACTCTTAATGAGGCGGGCATAGAAAACAATTTAATTGCAAGGTGCACTAAGGAAAAAAAAGTTATAATTTACGGCAATAATATAAGGAGAACCTTAAAGCCACCTAAAATTGATTCAATACAAAAGTTGATTTAAGAGAGGTATAGTATGGAAAAACAATTATTAGAACTAATAGAAAAAAATTCAAAATTATCTACTGATGACTTATGCAAGATGCTTGGTGCCAGTAAGGAAGATGTTGAAAAAAAACTTGCACAGTTTCACAAAGACAATGTTATAGTTGGTTATAATGCCCTTGTGAACTGGGATAAAACAAAGGTTGACAAGGTTACTGCTATTATCGAAGTTAAAGTTACTCCGCAACGTGGTGAAGGTTTTGATAAAATTGCAGAACGAATCTATCGTTTTAATGAAGTTAGTGCTTGTTACCTTATGAGTGGTGGTTTCGATCTAGCTGTCGTTGTTGAAGGTGTTACAATGAAAGAGCTTGCTCTTTTTGTAGCTATGAAACTTTCTCCTCTCGAGTCTGTTCAATCAACAGCCACTCATTTCATTTTAAAAAAATATAAAGATAGAAATATTATTTTAGAAGAAGAAAAACGTGATGAAAGGATTAAAATTACCCTATGAGAAAAGATTTATTATCAAAAAAAGCTAGTGCAATTAAACCATCTGGAATAAGGAAATTTTTTGACATTGTTACAGAGATGGAGGATGCTATTTCTCTAGGTGTTGGAGAACCTGATTTTGACACTCCTTGGAGAATACGTGAAGAGGGTATATACGCTCTCGAAAAGGGGCGTACTTTCTACACTTCTAATGCTGGTCTTAAAGAGCTTAGACAAGCAGTTTGTGACTATTATGAGAGACGTTTTAATTTAAAATATAATTATGAAAACGAAAGTCTTATTACAGTTGGTGGTAGCGAGGGAATTGACTTGCTTTTTAGAGCAATAATAAATGAGGGTGACGAAATACTGATTTGCGAACCATCTTTTGTTTCTTACAAACCTATGGTATTTATGGCTGGTGGTACTCCTGTTGCTATTCCTTTAAAAGAAGAAAATAATTTTAAACTAACACCTTCTGACCTAGATGGAAAAATCAATGAAAAAACCAAAGCTATTATGATTTCTTTTCCTACTAATCCTACGGGAGCTATAATGAAAAGGGATGAACTCGAAAAAATAGCTAAAATAGCTATAGAAAATAATTTACTTGTAATTAGTGATGAAATTTATGCTGAACTTACTTATAGTGGAAAGCACGTTTCTATTGCAGAGCTCAAAGGAATGAAGGAGAGAACTGTTATTATAAATGGCTTTTCTAAGGCTTATGCTATGACTGGATGGAGACTAGGCTACGCTCTGGGGCCAAAAGAAATTATCGGACTTATGACTAAGATTCACCAATATGGAATTATGAGTTCGCCAACTATCAGCCAGTATGCCGCGGTTGAGGCAGCAAATAATTGCGATAAAGATGTTAAACTAATGCGTGAAGCTTATAATATGAGACGTCATTTTATGATAGAGAGCTTTAGGGATATGGGACTCGACTGCTTTGAACCAGAGGGGGCTTTTTATTTATTTCCATCAATCAAAAAAACTGGACTTAGCTCAGAGGACTTTGCAACAAAACTACTCTTAGAACAAAAAGTCGCAGTCGTACCAGGAAATGCGTTTGGCGACAGCGGTGAAGGATTTATACGTTGTTCTTATGCTTATTCTTTAGATGAACTAAAAATGGCTGTGGAAAGAATACGAGAATTTATAAAACCTTATATGGAGTGAATGAAAAAAATTAAATGAAATTACAAAATCTCGAAATTGCTTCGCAATTTCTGCGGCAACTTCCCTTCGGTAAGATTGCTTTGATGTGCCCTACAATATAGAAAAAGATAATCATCTTAATTATACTAAAATTAAAATCACATCGTATTTTTGCGTTAGTAGATTATTTTATCATATTAGATTTATTACTATGTAGAAATCCGATATGATTATACCTATTATTTATATCTAGCTATCATAGTTCTCTACTGTGTTGGGCATATCGGATTTCGTGTTATCAACCCAACTTTTTTCTACCTTCCCCGTCATCTCGGAAAAAATACATCCATCAATGATGTTATCTCTACACTATCCTCATTTTTTTCGTAATCTAAAACATGGTAATTAAAGGCATTAATACAAGTTGTACTCCCAATATTATATATTCTTTTTAACCGATAATCATAATTTAAATGTAAATGCCCATGAATAAAATACGATGGTCTAAATTGCTCTATTATATCATTAAAAACCTGAAATCCTTTATGACAGAGATCATTACATTCAAATACCCCGTAAGCACAAGCATGAGTAAGCAAAATATCTATACCCTTATGCTTATATATCTGAAGCTTTAATTTATTATATCGCCTTGCCATTTTACGCTCACTATACTGGTTTTTTCCCTTAGAATATTTAATAGAACCACCAAGTCCCATAATTCTAATTCCTTTTACATTTACAAGCTTATCCTCTATGCAGATGCAACCCAGAGGTGGATTTTCTTCGTAGTCATCGTCATGATTTCCACGCACATAATAAAGCACCTTTTTAGTAACGGTAGTAACATACTCAAGGTAGCTTTTTTTTAGGTCACCAGCAGCAAGAATAAAATCAATATCCTCAAACGCCTTCTCATTATAATGTTCCCATATATATTTTGATTCTTCATCGGCTAATAATAATATTTTCATAACCCTTATTATAACATACTTTTTACGATGTATGAGAAGAAAAAACTTAATATAAATACAATCTTTAGAACTAAGTTTCGTAGTAATGAATGTATAGACTTAGAAAAAATAAACTTCTTATTTTTACTCAATTTATAATTTCCCAATACCCATCTTTTCTGCCAACAACTCTATCATTTCTTTTTCTTGTTCATATTCTCCCATTTTATGACAATACTTTTCGAACTTTTTGAATCGCTCTAGTACCTTTGCAGCTTTTTTATAGTCTTTATTTACATACTTTTCTATTACATATTGCGTTCTCAGTACTGAACTTTCATAAGTCATTGCATTCATTATCGTTATTAAATCTTTATTTATTAATTTTTTCACTTTTTCAGAATTTTCATTCCTAAGTAGCATCATAAAAATCTTATCCATTATCAAAAGATTTTTATATAAGGACAAGCTTGATGCTTCTCTTAGTTCATCATTTTTCTTTTCTGCCTTTTCAAAATCCCCCTCCTCAAAAATTTTGGCATACTTTATCATTTCATTTGCCATTCCAAAAACACTATTTTCATAGGGAATATTTAAGGCAAAATACTCCTCTGGTAAATCCTTTATTCTTTTTCCGTCTACAAGTGCTTCTTCTACTTTTAAAATAAGGTGAAAGCTCGTTCTATTGTCTTCTGAGGCTCTAAGGTCTAAAATGTTTTTTGCATCATTTTGAATTGTGCCTTTAAATGGAATTCCATTTGTTACTACGATTATACTCGCAATAAGTCCAGTCATTAACAATAATGTTGATATATTTCCTTGAACATACCTTGAACTAAAAAAACACATAATAGCAAATATTACCCCAGTTATTATTCCACCTAGATTATATAGTAAATATGGGAAATTTTTAGAGTCTTTTGGTGGTATCATTATGCACTGCCCACCTGTTCCTGCTATTGAATATTTTTTTAATTTTAATTTTCCATTCATCCTTACCAATATAATGTTTAGCACCCTAAATGATGAAAATGTATATCCACTTATTAATCCAAATATTAGATGTCCTGCTTCATGAACAATAATATTTATAATATAGGCTATAAAAGTAAAAACTAGTATTTTGAGTATGCCAAGTAAAAAACTTTCTCCATTAGCAAATATTCTTATTTTTGAAAAATGTGAAAATGTAGTTCCTATTATAATTCCTAAAAAAACACTTCCCAATAAATATAATACTTTTCTTATTTTTTTCTTCATTTTCTGTCTCCATTCAATCTAAAATAAATCAATTAATATTTTAAGTTACTGTAAATCGAACACCTATTATTTAGCCTTTTTAAGTAATTTTTAAAAGATTATTTCTTAGTAATTATACTTATCTCGCCTTTATCGCCATCCACTCTTATAATATCGCCATCTTTTAGTCTTTCGCAGGCAAATCCTAATCCCAAAACAGCTGGGATTCCAAATTCTCTTGCTACTATAGCAGCATGACTCAAAGCAGAACCCGTATCAGCAACAACTGCACTTGCGATCGAAAACAAAGCTGTCCAATCAGGAGCAGTGAATGGACAAACCAAAATGTCACCTTGTTTTAACTTATAAAATTCATCAGGACTTTTGACAACACATACCTTAGCAACAGCTATTCCAGAACTGCCACTTATTCCTTTAAGAACATTACCCTTGTTCTCATATATAAGTAGTTTTGAAGCATTCCAAACTCTGGTAGCTAAATCTCTATTTTGATTTCTCTTTACTATCTTATCTTTATCATCTTCACTCAAATACCCTCTATTTAAAACTTCAATAAGTTCTTTATGAAAAAGATTGGCTATTCCACGCTCATAATTATCATCATCTAATAACAAAATATTTATTCTTTTTAAACATTTTCTAAGGAAGAAAAAAATAATTCCACTAAAATACTGACTTTCTTCCCTAACAAAATGAAAATATCTAAAATTATTAATTTTTTCTTCAATACTAGGATACTTATTTCCGTATATTTTCTTTAGTGACTCCTTTATTTTATCAAACTTAGAACTGTCATTAGATTTATGAATATTTTTTTCTTCTTTTAAAATAGGTCTTAAAAGTTCAAGCAGCCTATTAGGCTTTTCATTAAAACTTCTTCCTTTTACGCAGTAAGAAATATAGTCACTCATAAAGCCGTTCCTATCAAAAAAATCATTTGCAAGCCCCTTAAAATAAGGAAATCTCTCAATGAGCTCATCGTAACTAATACCAGATAATACAGCCTGATTAAGCACTTTATTTTCTTTAATAAATTCAGCTATTTTCAATATGTCATTTTCCACTACTGAAGTTTTATTATTTAACCCCCAGTATAAATCAAAGACAGTATAAGTTTTATTCACTTTCTCAATTACTCTTTTTAAGCTACGATTTAAAATAGTAGGAAATACTGCGTATTTAAAGCGAAAATATCCTATATCCCCAATTAATTTAAAAGAATATAAAATAAAATTTCTACAAGCATCTAAGTCCATATTTTCAAAATCTAAATCCCTAAAAAAATTTATCTTATCGTTATATTCCTCTAGAAAATCTTCACACATATTAGCACAATAAGTAAAGTTACGCAAATTTTTTACAGTTCCAAAAATCTTAAAAATATTAAAATTAAGAGAAATTTTTTCACGACTAATGGTCATTATTCCAGCATCATCCATTATTAAATTAGGAGAAAGCCCTATACCATTTTCGCTAAATATTTTTGCCTTCTGACTTGTTATTTCTGTGAAATAATCAAATTCAATAGGTTTGAAATTAAAAGGAATTTTCTCTATTAAAAAAGACATCAAGTACTTGTTATATTTTTTTATTTTTACATCTTTGATATAAGGCAAAATACTTTCTTCATAGGAATTTTTATTTATCGTCGTAATTTTCCTTGCTTGCAAAATATATATTTTATTATCCTTAATTCCCCATTCAATATCCATCGGGCAGCTATAGTGCTCTTCAATTTTTATAGCTATTTCTAATAAATCACGTATTTCTTCATCGCTAAGCACCCTTGATAAGCTTTTTGCTTCTTCTATGGCTATACTTTTTGTACCCTTATCAGAATAGACTATCTGTATCTTTTTATCTCCAATATTTACACTAAGTATTTCCCCAGACTTTGAAATTATATAATTATCTGCGTTAACCTGTCCACTAACAACACTTTCGCCAAGTCCAAAACTAGCATCTATATATAATTCATTAGAACTATTATTTAAAGGATTAGTCGTAAATATAACTCCAGATTTTTCACTTTCTACCATCTGCTGAACTACAACAGCAATACTCAAGTTCTTTTGCTCATAATTTTCGTTTAAACGATAGGAAATTGCTCTATCACTCCAAAGAGATGCATAGCAAGCGCGTATTTTATCAAAAACATCAGAAATATCTCTGACATTTAAGTAAGTTTCTTGTTGTCCAGCAAAACTATTTTCATCGAGGTCTTCTGCCGTGGCTGATGAACGAATTGCCAAGCTTAGATTCTCTCCCATTTTATAATATTTTTCTTTAATAGCTATCTCTATTTTTTCTGGAAATTTAGCTTTAAGAATTTTATTTCTAAAGATATTTCCCAACTTAAGCTTTTTCTCCTCATCATCTTTTGCCTTTGAAAGTTCTTCTATAATAAAGTCTTCAATTCCATTTTCTCTTATAAAATTTTCATAAGCTTGCGTACTAAGAACAAAGCCATTTGGAACATTAGCTCCGATGAACATCAATTCGCCTAAATTGGCTCCCTTTCCCCCAACAAGTAATATATCTTCTTTATTTATTTTATTAAAATCTAGAATCATTATAACCTCTTTTCATAACGGAACATTCTACAATAATTATATCACCATCAAAAAAAGCCACAAGATGTGACTTTTAATACTTAATTACTTTCCTCTTCCTCTTCATTTTCTTCATCTACCGTTTTTATGAAGAATGTAAATCCAATTATATGGCATACCCAAACTATGCTAAGCACTATTCTCCCTACTGGTGCATTCTTCATAAATATAAAAGCTACTACCATGGTGATTGTAACCATTAGCATAATTCTTATTTTTTCGCCCTTTTTCATTGCTTTTTTCTTTGAAAAAGTTTCAAAGTTATTTTTATATAATTTTGTACCTTTAAACCAGTTATCTAACCTTTCGGAACTTCTTGAAAAACAAAAAGCCGATATTGCTATAAATGGTGTCGCAGGAAGAAGTGGCAAGGCTACGCCCAATCCTGCTAAACCTAAAAATACAAAACCTAATACCATATACATTATTCTCATCTATTTACCTCAATGTTCGTTAAAATTGATAATCATTCCTATCTGTTCAGTGAGTATACCATATTTTAGGTATTTCTGCAAAGATTACTTAAAAAAACATTATAATAAGAAGATTTTATTTAAAATACCTTCTTTTTTGTGTATAATTATCTTGGAGGTATTTTATTATGAATATTAATTTTAAAGAACCTTGCAAAGTTCATTTTATCGGTATCGGTGGGGTATCGATGAGTTCTCTTGCAAGTATTTTACATATAAATGGTTTTACTGTTACTGGCTCAGATATTAACCTTAGCGAAAGTGTTAAGAAATTAAAAGAAAGTGGTATTAGAGTTGCTACCAGCCATGACGCTAATAACCTTGATGATGACACAAATTTAATCGTCTATACTGTGGCTGTTAGAGGTGAAAATCCTGAGATTAAAAAAGGACAAGACCTAGGTATAAAAATAGTTGATAGAGCTACTATGCTTGGCGCCATAATGGAAAACTATAAAGAAAATATAAGTGTAGCTGGAACTCATGGTAAAACTACTACTAGCAGTATGATTAGTGAAATTTACTTCGCCGCTAAAAAGGATCCTACCGTTCTTATTGGTGCTAAACTTCCTAGCATTGATAGCAATTATAAAATTGGTTCACACGACTACATTATCTGTGAATCTTGTGAGTATTACGATAGTTTTCTTAAATTTTTTCCTACTGTTTCTATTATTCTTAATATAGAAGAAGACCATCTAGATTATTTTAAAACTCTTGAAAATATACACAAGTCATTTGTTAATTTTTCGAATAATACTAAAGATGGCGGTTTACTCATAATAAATGATAATCTAAAGAAAATTAAAGGTCTTACTAAGGGCAAAGACTACCTTACTTTTAGCTCAAAAAATAAAAAAGCTGACTACTATGCTAACAATATAAATTTTAATGACTTCGGCTTCCCTAGCTTTGATGTTTATGAAAATTCAAAATTCTTAGAGCGTTTTTCTCTTTCCGTTACTGGTATTCACAATGTTGAAAACGCCCTAAGCGCTATTGCTTGTGCTCGTTTTCACAAACTTGATACTGAAGATATTAAAAAAGGTCTCCTTGCTTTTAAGGGTGCTAAGAGACGATTTGAATACAAAGGATTTCTTAATGGTTTTGCCATAGTTGACGACTATGCTCATCACCCAACTGAAATAGAAGCTACTATTAAGGCTGCTAGAAATTGTACTAAGGGTAAGCTTGTTGTTTTATTTCAACCTCACACTTATTCTAGAACTATTGCCTTCCTTGAAGAATTTGGAAAAGCTCTCAGCCTAGCTGATGAAATTTTACTTATGGATATCTACTCTGCAAACAGAGAAAAAGATAATCATATAGTCCACTCAAAAGATTTGCAAACACAGGTTCTTAAATATAATCCTTCTTGTTACTATTTTGAAAAAAAAGATGAATTAAAAAAATATATTTTAAATACCCTTAGTCAAAATGATATGTTAATAACTATGGGTGCTGGAAATGTTTATTTAATCGGGAATGAACTATTAGAAAAATAGTTTTCCACATTATCCACATAGTTGTTCACATTTAAAACAGTGGATTATTTTTCTAATTTAGTTTACATAAAGTGCTTAGTCTATAAAATGAACTCTTTTATTTAATAGCTTTTAGAGCATATTGATAAAAAATGCTAATCTTATCCACATTATCCACAGATTTTAAACATTTTAACAAGCGATATGTGGCTAAAATTTTTTGTATAAAACATACATTGACTTTTAATAAATTTTTTAATAATATAAATTTTGTAATTAACATTTATTAATGATAATAAATAATAACTTCTTGTTTTTGAAGTACATTGCGAATAAATAATTTTAGATAACTAATTTATTAATAAAATTTTGTAAATAAATCTCATTTAAGATATTTATATTATGATACGTAATTAATAAATAGTATTTGCGATTTTGCGAATACTATTTTATTTAATCAATTAGCATTTTTTTGAGGAGGATATTTTGAGTACAATTGCCATACATTCTGATAACAACAACTTATTCACAGCTATAAATAATACATTTATAGATAAATATATGGCAGAAGCTCATGGTGACTATATTAAAGTATATATTTATATAGTTAGACTTTTTTCTTCAAGCAATACAAGCTTTGATACAAAAAAAGTTGCCTCATCTCTTGATATAACTGAATCAGACCTTATAAAGGCTATAAAATATTGGACTCAAAAAGGATTAATTGATACTATTATTAAGGATGATGAAATTATTTCAATCGATATACTTTCCTTGAACAACCATCCATCAAATAATAATATAATAACTAAAAAAGAAAAACCTGAAGCAGATATACTGCCTTTTTCTGTTATCCCTAAGAAAAAGCCTTTAGAAACTAACCTTTTTGAAAAATATTCTAATGATGATGATTTTATTATTTTTACAAAAATCATTTCTAAATATTTTAACCGAAATTTAACTCCTAATGATTTTAACATTCTTATCGATTTAGTTGAAAATAAGAATTTGAACTATGATGTAATTTTATTTTTGGCTGAACAACTTGCAAATAATGGAGTTAGAACTGTTAAGACACTTGAAAAAAAAGCTTTAAACTTATATGAAAATAATATTACTGACTTGGAAGAAGCTAAAGTTTTTTATAATAATTCTACTAAAAAATATTCAAATATTTTTAAGAAGCTCGTAAAAAATATTGATTCATGTAAAGTTTTGGATAATGATATTTCAACTATTGATAAATGGATATATGACTACCAAATGCCTTATGATTTAATCTATCTTGCCTGTCAAAGGACAAATAAATTTTTAAAGAGTTTCGCACAAAAAGAAGAATTGCAACACAAGATTAATTATACTAATAAAACTATTGAAAATTGGTATCATAAGGGCATTAAAACATATGATGAGGCTAAGGTAACATTTAACGATAATCAAAAACCTAAGAAAAAAACTAAGAATTTAAATCTACCTGAAGATCAGCATGATTATGATTTTGATAGCATTTACAAGCACAATCTTCAAGAATTAGAAGAAAGGTTAAAACAATCATTATGAGTAATGTAAATGTAGAACTTCTTTTAAAAGAGTTGGAGCAAAAAAGAAATTTTTTATTAAACGAACATGAGGCAAATAAAACTAAGCTTTTAGAAGACTGCCCCCGTCTAGCAGAAATTGAAGATGAACTTTCTAAAATTACCTATCAAAGCATAAGAAAGGCTGTTTCTTCTTCAAATAGTACTGCTGTTATTGATAAGCTTAAGAAAGACATTAATAAGATTTCTAAGGAGCGTTCTGACGTACTTAATAGTCTTGACATAGACTTTGATTATTTCGAGCCTAATTGGGCTTGTAAGGCTTGTAAGGACACAGGTTATCTTGAAGATAAACGTTGCTCGTGTTTAGAAAAAACTATTATCAATATTCGTTATAAAGATAGTAATTTATATGCCTTATTAGACTACCAAAATTTTGATAATTTTGATTTAAACCTTTATTCTAACTTTGAAAATAATGATAAATCACCAAGATATTATGCAAATTTAAACTTAAATTCTGCTCTACATTTTTGTAAAAATTTTAATAAAGAATATGAAAATATTTATATCGAAGGAAAATCAGGACTTGGAAAGACTTTTCTTTGCTCATGTATTGCGAAAAATTTAATTGACAAAGGCTTTTCTGTAATCTATATAACTAGCTATAACTTAGTTGAAGAGTATTCTAATATAAAATTTAACAAAAGTAATAAACAAATTAGCGACTATATAAATTGTGATTTGCTTATAATTGATGACCTCGGATCTGAAAATAGAAGCGAATACAATAATAGCATACTTTTCCACATTATAAATGACAGATTAAATAAGAAAAAGGCTAGTGTAATTTCGTCTAACTTAAACCTTAAGCAAATATCAAAACAATACGGAAGCAGAATTACTTCAAGGATTAGTTCTAAACAATTTAAAAAATTAAAATTTATTGGTAATGATATTAGAACTTTAAACAAATAATAAAACAAAATGTGGATAAATTCTTTTTAAAAAATATATTTGTTGAAAATAATGAGACTATTAAAACAATAGTCTCTCTTTTATTTCTTCTTTAATAAGTCATATATTTCATTAGCTAAATCAGTAAAATCTTCAAAGGATAATTTTTCTCCCCTTATCATTGGACTAATTTCTAATTTCTCTAATACTACTAATAAGTCTTCCTTATTTATTCCTATTAAACCACTGTTTAAAATAGAGTTTACCATTTTCTTCCGCCTATTATAAAAAGCACCTTTTACTAGCCTTCTAAATAGTGTAGCATTCTTTATCTTATCGCTATTTTCATTCCTACTTAACTTAATTACAACTGAATCAACCTTGGGAACAGGATAAAAACAAGTATTAGCCACATGGCAAACCAAACTTGCATCACAGACCATTCTTGTTAAAACTGTAAGAGCGCCATATTCCTTAGAATCCTCACTAGCAATAAGTCTTTCACCAACTTCTTTTTGAACCATTACAGTTATGCTCTCAAAATCCCTTCCCTCATCATATAGCTTCATTAGAATTGCTGTTGTGATATAATAAGGTAGATTTGCTACAACCTTGTATTTTTTTATTTCCTTTTCATCCAAAAATGCTGGAAAATCAACCTTTAAAAAATCATCGTATGTAATTTCAATATTGTCATAGTCTCTTTCCAACTTATCCAAAATAGGAGATAATCCCTTATCTATTTCAAAGCAAAATACCTCTTCTGCCTCATTTGCCAGATGGGTAGTCAAAGCCCCCTGACCTGGCCCTATTTCAACTACTGTATCTTCCTTAGTCAAATCTGCAGCATCAATTATATTTTGTAAAATACTCTGATCCTTTAAAAAATTTTGTCCATATTTTTTCTTCGGTTTTGATCTATTTTTCTTATTCATTTTATTTATTCCTTATATAATTAAGTATTTTCTTTACAATTCTTTATTAATATGTTATAATTTATCCTAATATTATAATATAGCAATATATTATCGAAAGGGGCAATCATGACATCCAATGATATTAAAAATCAAGCAGAATTACTAAAAGTACTAGGTCATCCAACTAGATTATGTATAATGCAAAATTTAATGGAAAAAGAGCATTGCAATGTAACTTTTATGCATAACTGCCTTAATATACCTCAATCAACTGTTTCTCAACATATTGCAAAATTAAAGTCATACGGTATTATTTCTGGCACTAGGAAAGGACTTGAAATAAACTATAAAATAATTGACAAAAGAGCTATTGAAATAATTAAAGCTCTAAATAGTACTAAAAATTAACTTTTTATATTAAGATCTGCTTGCAGGTCTTATTTATTTAAAAATATTATTAATTATCAATCTTTATAAATTTTTTGTATATCTCCTCTAACACATTTTCATTATTATTTCGTTCGCTAACATAATTTGCTTTTTCCTTAACTTCATCAGGAGCATTAGCCATCGCTATGCCACATCCTGCATATTCAAGCATAGTTATGTCATTGTATCCATCACCAATGCATATTATATCTTCGCGTTCAATACCTAAAATATCAGCCAAGTGTTTTACAGCATTTCCCTTACTAGATAAACTATTTATAATTTCTATATGTCCTGGTTCTGAATAAAAAATATTCAAATCTTTAAATTCTTCAATTAAACTTTCTTTTAAATTGTTAAATTTTTCACAAAATTTATAATTGAATAGTACTTTGTAGGAACTACCAATTACTGTCAAATCTTCAATTTCCTTAGCAGGCATAACTGCTCTATTTATATACCTTTTTACATATTTATTGATTTTATTTACATAAACTATTCCATCTTTATATAACTGAATACTTATACCAGTTTTTTTGCTAATATCAATTAAGCTCTTTGTAGTTTTAGCATTTACTTCTGTTGAATATATTACCTTACCCTTTTCATCGTGAATAAGGGCACCATTATAAGAAATTGTATATTCCAATCCTCTTATCTTCTCAACCACACTTGAATATTTTTTCATTGCAACATAAGGGCGTCCAGAGCATAAAACTACTCTAACGCCACCTTCATTTAATTTTTTAATTATATTTAAATTACCTTCATCTATCAAACCCTCGCTGTTTATCAAGGTTTCATCAAGGTCACAAACTAATAATTTTATTTTCATATTTTACCTAAGAACTGTTGATATCATCTCTTTTTCTTCTTTTGAAAGAGCTATATCGGAATCCCCTTTAACTATAGATTTTGTAAATACATGATTATTATCTCTAGTGTGAACTACATTTAATAAAACTCCATCTCCTTCTTCATCCAAAAGCACAATTAAAGCGCTTAGTTCACCACCAAGTCCATCAAAAGCATTATATTTTTTGATTGCAACTTTTGAAACACATTCTTTTAATCTTTTATCTGTCATTTCCTCATATTTATAAAAATACTTTTTAAATTCATCTAATTTTTCAATTTGCCTTTGATTTTCTATTAAAACATCTTCTATATTAATCTTTCCAGAAGTTTTAATAAATGAATTATATTTCTTTTTAAGCAAAGCAACATAAATAATCATTAAAAAAACTAATACAGATAATACAATAACTATTATTTCTAAATTTTCTCTTATAAATTCCATTATCTTTCCTCACCAATTATATTTATTATTCTCACTAAATCCTCATTTGAATAATAATTTATTACCAATTTTCCGCCATCCTTGGAGTTTTCTTTTATACTTACCTTAGTTCCAAATTTTTTTACCAATTCATCTTGTAGATTTTTAAGCGCTAAAGATAATTCTGACTTTTCAGCCTTTTTTGTGCTTTTTCCTGAATTTATATTTTTGATAAGTTTTTCAGTTTCTCTAACAGAAAGTCTTTCATCAAATATTCTATTTGCTACTTCCAACTGTTTAGAACTATCATCTAATCCAAGCAAAGTACGCCCATGCCCACTGCTTATCATATCAGCACTAATCATCTCTATTACTTTATCATCCAATTTAAGTAATCTTAGACTATTTGTAATAGTTGACCTGCTTTTATTTACCTTTTCAGCTATTTCATCCTGTTTTAAATTAAATTCATCTTTTAATCTTCTATAAGCAAGTGCTTCTTCAATAGGATTCAGGTCTTCACGTTGTATATTTTCAATTAATGATATTTCTAGTATTTCTTCATTACTACCATCATTAATAATAATTGGTACTTCTTTAAGCCCTGCTAATTTGCTGGCTCTCCAACGTCTTTCACCTGCAATAATTGTATATCTATTAGCAAATTTTTTTACTAATAAAGGCTGTAAAACTCCATACTGCTTTATTGAAGCACTCAATTCTTCCAATGCATCTTCATCAAAGTTGAATCTAGGTTGATTTTTATCTGGTTCAACCTTATTTATATCAACTTTCCTTACTGAATCGGTATTTTTTTTGCTTTTTTTAATTTTTTGTCCATCTCCAAATAAATTGTCTACACCAGATTGATTTAAACCTCTCCTAGCCATATATAACCTCCGAATTAATTACCTCATCTGCCAATTGTCTATAACTTTCAGCTCCTTTTGATTTGCTATCATAAATATTTATTGGCAATCCATAACTTGGAGCCTCTCCTAAACGAACATTTCTTGGAATAATCGTTTGATAAATATTTGTTCCAAACATTTTTCTTTTTACTTCTTCAACAACTTGTAAGGATAAATTAGTTCTAGCATCAAACATTGTAAATACTATACCTTCTATTTGTAAATCCTCATTTAATCTCTCTTTAATAAGATTAATAGTATACATTAGCTGTGTCAATCCCTCTAAGGCAAAAAACTCGCATTGAATAGGCACTAAAACAGTATTTGCAGCTGTAAGTGCATTTACCGTAAGTATGCTAAGTGATGGTGGACAATCAATTATTATAAAATCATAGTCATCACTTACCTCTGATAAATAATCATCCAAAATAAATGAACTATTATCTTTACCTATCAAATCTACCTCAGCTCCAGCTAAATCTATATCTGCAGGAATTACTGAGAGATTTTCAAATACATCTTCTAATAATACATCCTGAAAGCTACATTCACCTCTTAATAAATCATATGAAGTATACTCTAGCTTTTCTTTTTCAATTCCAAGTCCCCTTGAAGAATTACCCTGTGGATCTATATCAAATAAAAGTACTTTCTTGTTTTTTTCTGCCAAAGTAGCAGATAAATTAACAGATGTAGTTGTCTTTCCAACTCCACCTTTTTGATTTGCTATCGCTATTATTCTACCCATACTTCTCCTTCTTACAATATTTCAAATTAAACATATTTAAGTAGGTTTATATTTCTACATATTTACAAATATTAAAACTTTATTCTAATAATAAGTTTCACGTGAAACATATTATTTTGGTTTCACGTGAAACTTGAAAAGGGTTAAACTTATGTTTCACGTGAAACTAAAGTTTAACTATATCATTCTTTATAGCATAAACGGCCGCTTGAGTTCTATCATTGACCTCAATTTTCTTAAATATATTAGAAACATGATTTTTAACAGTCTTTTCACTAATTTTTAGTGATTCAGCAATTTCTCTGTTAAGTAAACCAGCAGTAATAAGTTTTAGAACTTCTATTTCTCTTCTTGTCAACCTATTTTTAATTTTTTGCTCTCTGTCTTTAGATTTCATTCTTTCCAATAACATTGTAGCCATATTCGGCTGAATATAGGAATCACCCATACTAACACTTCTTATTGCCTTAACTAATAAATCAGAATCACTATCTTTAAGAATATAACCCTTAACACCGATATCAATCGCTCTCAATAAATATTCAACTTCATTATGAATAGTCAGTATTATAACATTTACATTAATTTTATTATTTCTAAAATGTTCTAAAACTTCTAATCCATTCATAATTGGCATATTAATATCTAATAATACAATATCAGGTTTATACTCCATAACCTTCTCTATACAACTTTGACCATTACCAACTAAACTAATAACTTCTATATCATTTTCCAATTCAATTAACTGTTTAATTCCTTCTCTAATCATGGAGTGATCATCTGCTATTAATACTCTTATGGTTTTCATTTTAATTCTCCTTCTTATCTTCTAAAAAAACTACCAGTTCAACCTTAGTGCCTTTATTCTTTTTAGATTGAATAGTAAATTTACTATTCAAAAGATTTGCACGTTCTCTCATCATCGAAATACCAAAGCCACTATTAGAATCTGAACTCAGCTCAACTTCATCAACTTCAAAACCCAATCCATCATCTACAATAGACAAAATTATTTCATTTGATTTAAATTCAATATTAATTAAAATAATACTTGGCTTTGCATATTTAATTGCATTAGATAAAGATTCTTGAACTATTCTAAAAATAGTTAGGATAACAGATTCTTTATATAAAGTAGTTTTATAAAATTCTTTTCCTCTAATATTTAATACAATATTAAGTCCTGACTCATCTTTTTTCTTTTCAACATATCTTTCGAGTGTAGGGATTAAACCCAAATCATCAATTGACATAGGTCTTAAATTGTAAATCATCTGTCTGGTTTCATTAATAGTATCTTTTAGATTTTGCTTTAATACAAGCATTTCATTTTTCGTTTTTTCAACATCACATTCTAAAAGTTTTAAACAAACTTCTGTTTTTATGAGTAAATTAGTTAAATTTTGAGCTGGCCCATCATGTAAATCTCTTGCAATTCTTTGACGCTCTTTTTCTTCAGCTTCTATAACCTTCATTCCCCATATTTCTTTATTTTCAATATCACCAATATTTTTGGTAAGTTTTTCAAGTTCTCCAGATACTATACTTAGAGCCATTTCGAAATTACTTCTAACAGTCTCCGACTTATCTAAAATTCTTCTAACATTTTTAAGGTGTATTTCTAAATCATTTCTTCTGTTTCTTAGAGCCTCTTCTTTGTGTTCTTGAACTATCAAAAGTAATCTAAGCTTATCTGTTTCTTCATAGTAATTTTTGAGTTCATCATCAGTATAATTAAAATAATTCATATTTACATCTCTAAGTTTTTCCTTAGCGACTATATACTTCTTCTTAATATCATCAACCTGTCTTATGAATTCTTCACTCTCACACTTAATCCTTAAATATTCAGCTTCTGATTCAGAATATTCAACACTAGCAAAATTACTAATTTCTTTTACTTCTTTAATACTATTAGTCATTGAAACTCTAGTACTATTTATTATAGAATTAAGTCTTTTGTAATTATCTTTCTTCATAAAAGCTTGTATGATATATTTATCAACTAAATACACCATACTCTCCTTTCCGTTTTTATATTTTTTATTATAATAATAGTAACACTGTGGACTTTTTATATCG
>PDWI01001783.1_pt1 | contig 33505 bp, 24 predicted proteins | sample 1430891 | NCBI WGS metagenome assembly PDWI01 (sample SAMN01162508, study PRJNA174530) | Oral metagenome, whole genome shotgun sequencing project. | biome: Marine environment; feature: Marine mammal; material: Swab sample of the gingival sulcus; isolation source: swab sample of gingival sulcus... | reverse complement strand
GACTGAACAATCGGCCACGGAAATGCCTTGACATGAAAACACCGAATCAAGTAGCGTTCGGCATCAACCCGTCTGTTGCACTTGGTATTTGAATCCGCCCTTTCTTTCGTGCGCTCATGTCGAATACCTCTGTTGCGATGATTATCGCCTGACAGGGTGTCCGTCGTGGCTGAGGAGAATCAGACGGCTGCCGCGATCGATTCGATGGACTTGCGCTCGATCGGCAGGGTCAGTGCCGAGCAGTAGTTGCGGAAGTGCTGCTGACGCCTGCTGTGCCTGCCGATCGCCGGAGAGAAAGCGTCAGGACAGTGCTGGAATCGGTCGCGGAACTCGGACATCGGAGGAAGAAATCAGGTTGACTTCCCATGTATATAGACTGCATTCCTGCATCCGACACAGTAGTGTTAACGTACCACCCTTTCGCGCGTGGTCTCGTATGCACTTTTGGGGGTGCCGTCGATGTCGGCGGGCCAAACGCCGGCCTCCAATCTGTCCGCCAGTGACTGGCGCTCTTTGATGCCGTTTGCCAAGTCAGTATTCACCATCTGTTCGAGTTGATCTAAAGAAACTGACATTCCCCTTTCTGCTAGACTACCAACAATTCCATAAATATATAAGCTTAAGCTAGCTATTTTTCCTGCAGCCATGAAAGCGGAAAACTCTTTGCCTTCCTCAAGCGCTTTTTGATTCAACTCGTTGATTCCTTTACGCATTGAACCAGTAAAATAACCGAGGCTTTCAGCGTTTTGGTAGCTGCCATCGCTATTCGTTTTATTCATGAATTCTTTAGGGTTATCCCCTCTCAAGCTCTTAATCAGATCGCCCACGGTTTCGCCCTTTCCTTGCGCCACCATTGACTCCATGTACGCACTGAGACCTTTTCCTTCACCTGTTCCAAGATCCTTTAACTCCGCAGTCTTTTGCGATTCGAGCGCGCCCACCATGCCGGTCACATCGGACTTCACGAGCTTCGTCAGGGCGTCAGCGATGGTTGCCTGCGCTTTATCGATGGGCGGGTTCAGGATGTGAACACGATTATCATCAAGCTTTTTGAAAACAAAGGCATCATCGAACTTTTTAAGCTGCAATGCCGCTACTTCGAACAGCCTTGCTTTGAGGTTCACGTCCTTCATTTGTGCTGCCGTTTCCAGTATTTTCACGAGCGGCTCGGGCGAGGCAGTGTGCCTTATTGTCTTGTCAAAGTTCTCTGTTTTGCGCCGCACAGCGCTGGAAACGAGCATTTCGAGCTGTTGTTTGTCGAGCTTTGAAAGCACCGACTGCAAGTCACCTGCTTTGAGCGTTTCGAGCACACGCACGACCGCAGTAGTATCACCGCTCCACTCATTGTTGAAGGTCTTGCCGTCGAGCCGCTCTGCCAACTTTTCGATGTACGCTTTCTTGAGGTCAGGAGATGCTGACTTCGCTACCGCATCGGCAAACTCCATTTGTCTCTGCAGTTGCGCATCGTGATATTGCGATTGCCCTTCCCCCAGTCTCTCGCTGCTAGCAAGCCTGTCGTGAGCGTTCAACAGCACAGAGACGTCATCGATATTGCGTGCGAGCAGATTGTATAGCTCAATGCGTGCACTGGGCGACCCATCTCCACCCTTTTCAAGTTGTGATGCTGCCGCTTTGAACAGCCTTGCCTTGGCGTTCTCGTCCGTCATGTTTTCTGCCGTTTTCAGAATATTCACAAGCCGCTCAGGCGAGGCTTCAATGCTTTCTATATTACCACCACACTGCCCGATCATTGATTCCGTTTTGCTGCGCTGAGCGCAGGCAGCGAGCGTTTCGAGCTCGCCAACGCTGAGCTTTGGAATCACCGACTGCAATTCGTTTTTATTGAGTTTTTCGAGCACACTCACGGCCGCGATCGATTCAACGTTCCACGCGTTGTTATTGCCCTTACCAGCCTGCTCTGCCATCTTGTCGACGAAGTAATTCTTCGCGTCGCCAGATGCTGACGTCGCTACCGCATTGGCAAACTCCAGTTTCGCACTGTAGCCGGGGAGGTTTTTGTGAATGCGCAACAGCGTCGGGCCGTCACTGCCTTTTGCGATCTGTTTGTATGCATCTGCGCGCTTGTCTCCATCGTAGCTGCATCCATTTGAAGGGTAGGGCTTTGTACCATTGAGCCCCTCGAGCCATTTCTTCAGCTCGCTATCGCTCAATTCATCAATGACTTTACCCACATCTTCATCACTCATTTTTTTCATATCTTCCGTGATTTCGTCCAGCTCGCGCTCGGTGAACTGGTTTGCGTGGGGGAAGTGACATTGTTTTGGGTGGATGATGGGACCTAGGGGGTTGCAGTACACATCCGAGGGATTAAACGATGGGCCTTTATTGGAAAGGTCTTTGATTTTATTGGCCACGACATGCGGGTCGGGTCCGTTGTTCGTGGAATCTTCATGATGAGGCCCAACTTGCTGGCCGGGGCTGTTTTGCGCCGGCTTGTCGTTGGTGGGTTGCGGTTTGTTCGGCCAGAAACGCGGTTCAGGATGGAGTGAAGCTCTCGAACCGTCGATAACCATAGGTCCTGACATGATTATATTCTCCGTTGGATGATGACAACGCAACCCTACCTGGGCTGAGCGCAACGCGCATCAGTGGAAACACTGTCTATTGCTGGAATGTAATCCTGAAGGTTCAGAACCCCTGGCGCTGGAAGCCTTCATCGTGTAGATGGCCCCGCAGTGGCGTAGTTGGGGCGTCCATGACGAGTCCTGTATATTCGGGTTCTTTCATCTCCGTGAAGGGAGATGCCACGGCAGCACACTTCGGTTGCCCACTGTCAGGGCCATCAATCAGCAGTGAACGCCGTTACGGCATTGACCTGCCTACACAGTTCAGATCCCTTCCCACAAGGGCAGACGCCGCCGTTGCAACACCGCGCTCTCGATACCGCTGTGGTTCACCCCCGAGAGTGCAAGCCCTTCCAGTGCGTTGACGAACGCCTCGGCAGCAGGGCCATCTGTCTCGCGCAATTCCTCCGCCATCGAGCGAGCGACTTCGGCTGCACTACGTAATTCGCTGGTGTCGGAGACTCTGGCATCGAGCACGCGCGCGATCTCGACAAGGCCGGTTGCCAGTGCTTTTCTGTCCTTGCCGTAGGCGCTGTAGCCGGTGCTCTGTTGCAGCACGGCAAGCCACTGGCCAAGGGTGTCGGCATTCGGGTAGTAGCACGGGGTTTGCTCGTCCTTTTCCACCAGGTAATTCGTCTGCCCGTTGCCGTGAGCACCCCGGCGCAACTGAAAGAGCTGCCGTCCCAGCTCGGTGAAGTCGCCTTCGGCAATGGCTGCTCGTGGGTCCGGCCAGGGAACACGCAGTGGATGAGCCGGTGAGATGGTGTCGAAAGGGTCTGTTACGTCGACGCTTGAAGGCAGCAACGACGCCATCGGGCCTGAAGCGAAAGCGAGCAGGGTCAAGCCACAGACAACGCCGAGAGGCAACCCGAGCAGGGTACCCATTCCGGCACCGCGATTGCCCGGTTTCGCGCGTGGTGACGGTTGCTCGGTGTTCATCTATCGCCACTTTCCGTTGCCAGCGGTCGCCGAAATCGAACCATCATGCCGGAGTCGACGCCGGTTCCTTCCAGGTCTACCAGCGCCAGCCGCATCACCAGTTGCATGAACTCGTTTTCAGGATGACGATCGGCATGCTCGATCAGGTTCGACAGGTTTTCGACATGGTAGTCAGACAGCAGCGGCTGATCGATTGCGGGGGTGCCCGTGAACAGCGTGACCGCCATCTCGTTGAACCCTTCCGCCAGCGTCTTGCGATCGAGTCGTTGCTCGCGCACGGCATCGTCGAGCACGGCCAGCCATTGCCCGATGGCCGTGGCACGCTGGAAGTGACAAGGCTTGTCGATACTGGCGGTGGCAAGTTGGCGGCAGGAATCCGTCATTGCCGGCCCGTGGCGGAGTGTCAGCAACTGTTGACCCAGTGCACTGAAATCCCGCCCTGCCACCGCCTCGCGTGGCGACGGATCACCGTCGAAAACCGCAATCCCTCGTGATTCGTAACGAGGTGGGAGCACGAAGTCGAACCAACCCGGTGCTGCCCACCTCGCTCCGAACACGAGCGCAATGCCAAGCAGAAAACCCGCCACCAGTCCACGTTTCAATTACGCACGACCCTGTCGACCGCGTCGCCGAATGCACTTTCAACGGTGCTGTTGTTGATGTCGGGCCAGGCAAGAGTTTCCAAGCCATCCGCCAGCGACTGACGCTCGCTGGTGATGTTCGACGCCACCGAATTCACTGCCTCATGGGTCAGCGACCCGAGAAGAATGGAGGCGGCGAAGCCGCCTGAGCTACCGCTGACGACTCCAGCGAGACTGATGGACGTTCTGAAGATATTGGAAACCAACTCGCCTTGCCTGGCCGTGCTTTGATTCATGGCACCGATGCCCTCACGCATCGCGCCGATGTAGTAGCCGAGATTGGCGGCATTCTGGTAGTTGAGTCTGCCCTGTTCCTCCGCAAGGAATCTGTTGACGGGTGTCTGATGATTATTTCCCGTTTGCAGGCTCAGCATCATTTCGCCTACGGTGTCGGCCTTTCCTTGCTCCAGCATCGACTGCATGTAGGTGCTGAGACCGTTTCCGGAACGTGTACCAAGTTCATGCAACTCCTCAGATCTGGTGTTTGTGCCAGCAACACTTTCCGATTCCAGCGCACCCACCACACCTGTCACGTCGGACTTCAAGAGCCCCGTCATGGCATCGGTGACGTTCACCCGCGCTTCATCGCCCGAAAACGGTCCACCATCGAGCTTGTCGAGTTGTGATCCTGATACTTCGAACAGCCTCGCCTTGGCGTTCACGTCCTTCATGCCTTCGGCCGTTTCCAGTATGTTCACAAGCCGCTCGGGTGAGGCGCTAGTGGCATACACAGGCCCTTTCCAACTATATGAATCCCTGCGCTGCTGAGCGCTGGAGACGAGTGTTTCAAGCTGGCGATTGTCAAGCCTTGAAAGCGCTGACTGCAAGCCGCCTGCATCAAGCCCTTCGAGCACACGCACGGCTCCGATCGAATCACCGTTCCATGCCTTGGCGACGGTGCTGCCGAGGTGATTATCTTCGTGCGAGGGATTGCCGTCAAGCTGCTCTGCCAGCCTGTCGACATAGTTGAGCTGCGAACTGCGGGATGCTGACTTCGCTACCGCATCGGCGAACTCCAGTTGCCTCTCGCTGCCATCAATGTTGTTGTCGCTGCCATCAATGTTGTTGTGAACGCGCAACAGCCGAGAGCCGTCGAGACGGTTTGCAAGCATTTCGTATGCCTCTGCACGCTCTTTCCTGTCGAAATCCAAATCCGCTTTATCCCCCAAGGCCGGCTTGTCGTGAAATTCATCGAACCATTTCTTCAGATCACCATCGCTCAGGTTATCGATGACTTCACGTGTATCCTGAGTATCCAGTCCCTTTACCAAGTCCGTGATTTCGTGCAGCTCGCGTTCGGTGACTTCGTCAGTCAAGCCGTCTTTGAGCTTTTCGCGTATCCGGTCGGCGTTGGCCATGCTGTCGGACGCATTCTCGGTTCTGCTCTGGGTGATACTGGAAATGCCGGGTATCCGGCTGGCCAGGGATTGCAGGCCGGTTCCACTGGCTATTGAATCCGCAAGAGACCCGCCCTGCTGCCCCTGGGCGCCTTGCGGCTGCCCGACGCTGGCGGGATTGTTGCCCCCGCCACCCGCTTGCCCGCTGTCTGCCGGAGAGGAAGCTGGCTCCTTTCGCTGCTCATTCGGCAAGAGCGACTTTACAGTCTGGACTGCATTATTGATCGTGTCGGATATGGGTGATATCGGTGATGTCATGATGGTATTCCTGAATGAAGGCCACAGACAAACCCTACCCGGACTGAGTGCAACGCGCATCGGTGGAAATACTGCTTGTTGCCAAAATGCAATCCAAGGTGTTTCAGGATCCTCGCGTTTGAAACTGCCCTTGTTTCACGGTTCACGGTCGGCTGCCACCGAACCCTTCACTCACCATCAGCATCTTCGGTTGGCTTTGCACTCGCATTCCGCCGCCGGAGTTCCGCCAGCCGCTCACCGATCTGGATTTCGAGCCCCCGCGCCACCGGCTCGTAGAATCGTGTGCCGCGTAGTGATTCAGGAAGGTAGTGGGCGCCGGCGGCGAAGCCGTCGACCTCATCATGAGCGTAGCGGTAACCTTCACCGTAACCGAGTTCGCGCATCAACTCGGTGCTGGTATTTCTGAGTTCAAGCGGTACGGGCTGTGTGCCGTGTTCCCGCACCGCCGCCATCGCCGCCTTGAAGGCCTTGTAGACGGCGTTGCTCTTCGGCGCGCAGGCGCAGAACACGATGGCCTGAGCTATCGCAAGTTCGCCTTCGGGGCTGCCGAGCCGTTCGTAGGTTGCGTGACTGAACTGCGCAAGCTGTGCTGCGCGCGGGTCGGCGTTGCCGATGTCCTCGGAGGCGAAGCGGAGCACGCGACGCGAGATGTACAGGGGGTCGGCGCCACCGTCGAGCATGCGCGCGAACCAGTAGAGTGCGGCATCGGGATCGGAGCCGCGCATCGACTTGTGCAGCGCCGATATCTGATCGTAGAAGTGATCGCCGCCCTTGTCGAAGCGCCGCAGCGAATCGCGCGTCACGCTCTTCAGCACAGCTTCGTCGATCACGCGGCGCCCGTTCTTTTCGATGGCGCTGTCGGCGGCGAGTTCGAGCAACACCAGCGAGCGGCGGGCATCGCCATCGGCAATGGCCGCAAGAAGGTCGCGTTCGGCCGCGGCCATTTCCACGGCGCCGCCGAGCCCGCGTTCGGGGTCTTCGAGCGCACGGTCGATGACCTTGCCGAGGTCGGCGGGTTCGAGGGCGTTCAGCACGTACACCCGCAGACGCGAGAGCAACGCGTTGTTCAGCTCGAAGGACGGGTTCTCGGTGGTTGCGCCGACGAAATAGATGGTGCCGTCTTCGATGTGCGGCAGGAAGGCGTCCTGCTGTGCCTTGTTGAAACGGTGCACTTCGTCGACGAACAGCACGCTGCGCCGCCCGGACTCTGCCAGGCGCGCGCTGGCCTCGGCCACCTTCTCGCGAATGTCCCTGACTCCCGAGAGCACCGCCGAAAGGCTCATGAATTCCGCCCCGCCCTTGCGGGCGATCAGCCGCGCAAGCGTGGTCTTGCCGGTACCGGGAGGGCCCCAGAACACCATCGAATGCAGGCGACCTTCCTCGAGCGCGAGACGGAGCGGGCTGTCGCCGTCGAGGAGATGCTGTTGCCCGGCGAACTCGTCGAGCGAACGCGGGCGCATGCGGTCGGCCAGGGGGCGCGTCGGGTCGGCCGCATCTCGCTCGCCGGCGGCAGGAGTGGCTGCCGGGGAGCCGTGTACGCGTGATGCGGCCGGTTGCGCATTTTCTGCGCCGCCCCTGCTCACATCACCGAAGAGATCATCCGTTGGCCCGCTCATTCCACCCGCTTGATTCGTCTACCGCCCAGTGGCTTGATCAACAGACACCATTGCGTTGCCGGGTGGGCGTGTTGATCTACTGCCCGCGCATCTCGTCGAGACCGATCACATCGTAACCCGTCGGAACCTTGAATTCGAACAGCTCGTCCTCGAAGCTCACCCCCGCATCGAAGTCGGTGAAACGAATCTGCGTGGCCTGACCGAAGTTGTCGCGAAGTTCCATCGCCGCGAGACCTGCATTGTTCAGTCCGATGTACACCTGCTCGAAATCCGAGGTTTCCGAGAGCGGCGTGAGTGACACCCACTCGATGCCGTCGACGACGCCGAGTGTCTCGGCATCGAAGGCTTCGTCAAGCGACGCCGTGCCCATCAACAGCGCGAACGGGCTGCCGCTCATCGACTGGGCAATCGGATTCACGGTGACCTGCTCGAGTTCGTCGTCGAGCATCCAGACGCGTTCACCGTCGGCAACCAGCCGCTGACCGCTCGTGGGGGTTCCGGCTTCCGTTTCGTAGTCCCAGATGAAACGACCGGGGCGCTTGAGGCGCATCGTGCCGCGCGAGGTCTGCAACGGCGCATTGTCGGCGTCATAGAGCGTCTGCTCGAAGCGCGCCGAGAAGCTGTCGTTGTTGTCGAGGAAGCGCTCGAGACGCGCGATGCCCGCACCCGGCTGAGACGAGGTCTCCTTCGAAGTGTCAGACGAGGCCTCGGCCGACAAGGGTTTCGATGCCCGAACCGCATCTGCCTCAGCCTCCGTGGCAGAGTTCTGTGCCATCGCCGGCACGACGGCCATGCCCGCACCGGCAGTCAGCGCCACGGCAAGAACGACAGCAGTGTTGATTTTCATGCGGTTTCGACCCCTTTCAGAAGGAAAAGTGCCGGTTGAACGCCTGGTTCGGTCTCATCGCCAACCTCGTCACTCACCCCATTGTTCACTCCTCACAACATCACGCACTCACCCCTGAGGCCCGGGCGGCAGCACTTCGCGCTGGCCGTTGCTGCCCATGGGGCTGACCACGCCGGCCATTTCCATGTCTTCGATCAGGCGCGCGGCACGGTTGTACCCGATACGAAGGCGCCGCTGCACGTATGAGATCGAGGCGCGCCGCGATTCGAGCACGATGTTCACGGCCTGGTCGTAGAGTGCATCGGTTTCGCCACCTTCGCCACCGGCGTCACCACTGCCCGCACCCCCCATGCCGGGAATGGAATCGCCACTTTCCTGCAGGATCTCCTCGATGTACTGCGGCTCACCCGTGCTCTTGATGTGCGCGATCACGTTGAGCACTTCGTGATCGTCCACGAAGGCGCCATGAACACGGCTCGGCACGCTCCGCCCGGGCGGCAGGAACAACATGTCGCCATGGCCAAGGAGCGTTTCGGCACCGGCCTGCTCGATGATGGTGCGCGAGTCGATCTTGGACGACACCTGGAAGGCGATGCGCGTCGGTACGTTGGCCTTGATCACGCCCGTGATGACATCCACCGAGGGACGCTGGGTGGCAAGTATGAGGTGAATGCCCGCGGCACGCGCCTTCTGGGCGATGCGCGCGATGAGTTCTTCGGCCTTCTTGCCCACCTGCATCATCATGTCGGCGAATTCGTCCACCACCACGACGATGAAGGGCATCGGCTCGAGTGTCGGCGGCGGCCCCGAGGGGTTCAGCGCGCGCTCGGGATCGTAGAGCGGGTCGACGATGGGCTGGCCATTTCTTTCGGCATCGCGGATCTTCTTGTTGTAGCCGGAGATGTTCCTGACCTTGAGCGCCGCCATGACGGTATAGCGCCGCTCCATCTCGCCCACGCACCAGCGCAGCGCGTTGGCCGCTTCCGACATGTCGGTCACGACCGGCGTCAGCAGATGCGGAATGCCGTCGTAGATGTTGAGTTCGAGCATCTTCGGGTCGATCAGGATCATGCGTACATCCTTGGCCGTGGCCTTGTAGAGGATGCTCATGAGCATGACGTTGACGGCGACGGACTTGCCCGAACCCGTGGTACCGGCCACGAGCAGATGCGGCATTTTCGCAAGATTGGCCGTGACCACCTCGCCGATGGTGTCCTTGCCCATCGCAAGCGTCAGCGGGGACTTGCTCTCGCCGTAGACGCGCGACTTCACCATCTCGGAGAGCTGCACGATCTCGCGCTGATCGTTCGGCACCTCGATGCCGATGGTGGACTTGCCGGGAATGACCTCGAGCACGCGCACGCTCTGAAGACGCATCGAACGCGCGATGTCCTGCGACAGACCCGAGACCTTGCTCGCACGGATACCGGGCGCGAGCTGGATCTCGAAACTCGTGATGACGGGCCCGGGATGCACGGCCACCACTTCGGCTGCGATCTTGTATTCGAGGAGTTTCTCTTCCATGAGGCGCGAGAGCGCTTCGAGTTCCGCGTCGGAAAAACCCGCGCTCTGCGGCCGCGGCGCATCGAGGAGTGACAGCGGCGGAAGATCGGTGTCGGGCACGTCCAGATAGAGACTCGACTGAGCTGCACTGGCCGCCTTGCCTTTGGCCTTGCTATCGGCCTTGCCGTTCACCTTGCCCTTGCCGGCAGCGCCGATGCCCGCTGGTGCGTCTGACGATGCCGCCGCGCCGCTGGCGAGTTTGCTGACCGCAGCGGCAGTGGTCGGATCGGTCTCGACGGCGCTTGCCGCGACGAAACCTCCCGCGACGCCGCCGGTCGTTGATGCCGCAGCATGATCGCCGGGGCCTGCCACCGAGGCATCGTAACTCGCCCGGATACGTTGCATCGCCGCTTCGCGTTCGGCGTCTGTGGATGCGGTATCGGCGCCGGCTGCCTTGCGACCCGTACTGACCTTCTTCGAGATGATCGGGATACCGTCATCGACGACCTGGTGGCGCACGATCTTCAATGGCGAGCGCTGATTGTCGGCCTGTGCCTGCGCCTGTGCATGCGCCCGTGCGCCGGTTTCACGATCACGTGCCATTGCACTCTTTGCCGCTTCGGCAAGCGCACGATTGCGCGGCTGCTGTGCCGTGGGGCCACCATCGGCACCTGCAGGTGCACGAGAGGGATCAACCCCGTCGAGAAGCGCATCGGGCACCGTTGCACGGCGCCCTTCACCAAGGTTCCGAATCCGCGCATCGCCGCTGAGCCCGTCGACGACATCACGCAGACGCCCGCCCAGGCCAACGAGGAACGAGCCGATCGGACCACGCCGTGGCGCGGCAGCCGCGTAACTGCCATGCACCGCCCGCGAGTCTTCATCGACCAGCGCCACCGCCGCATCGATGGCGGCCTCGTCGATGCCGTCGTCATGTTCCATGTCAATGTCATCGGCATCGCCATCACGCAGGCGCAGCATCTCGGCGCGTTGCAGATCCGCTTCACGGATGCGCTGCTGCTCGCTGCGAATCTCGCTGAACTGATCGAAGCCACCTTTGAGGCGCGAGAACGTGCCGGTAATGACGGCACCGATCGATTCGATGAGCTGAATCCAGGAGGTGCCGAAGGCGAGCGTCAGCGAACTGAAGAACAGCGCGAGCAGCAGCAGCGTGGTGCCGAGATGATCGAGCAGCGGCACCAGACGCCAGGCGACCGCCGTACCGAAGATGCCACCACCGAAAACGCCCTGCGGCAACGCACCGTCGGCAACGCCGACATGGAGATCGGCAAGTCCACTCGCGCTCGCGAGCATCAGCACGATGCCGACCACACGAAACACGATCCAGGGGCGTTGACGCCGTGCGGCGATGCCCCGGTTGTCATTGAAGAGCATCCAGCCGCTGACCACCAGCACCAGCGGCACCAGCCAGGCCATGAAGCCGAGCAGCGACATGCTCACGTCGGCGAACCAGGCCCCCGCGCGTCCGACGCTGTTCTGGATGGCTTCCCCCGAACCCGTGTGCGACCAGCCGGGATCGGTCACATGGAAACTCGCCAGTGAAACCGCGGCAAGAATGGCCGCGAACACGGCTATGATGCCGGCAACCTCGCGCATCAGGCGCGACATGTAGGTCACGGCTTCGGCGTTGGCGAGCGAGCGGCTGGCGGCCTTGCTGTTGCGGGCCCGCGCAGTGTTGCCGGTGCGGGTTCCTTTCCCCGGCGTCTTCGCAGCGCTGCCCCTGGCGGCCTTCTTCTTGCGCGGCGCCGTCTTGCGTACGGTGGTCTTGCTGGCACCGCGACGCGTCGTGGTCTTGCGCGTTGCCGCCTTCTTCTTGCCACGCGCGGCAGTGCTGCGTTTACGGGTAGCTTGAGCCAAGGGAATCCTGCGAAATGTGTCCGAGCGAAGCACGGCCACGGGTGAAACCGCCGCCGCAGCATGTACATGGTGTCGACGCGATGACGGCACGTCGCCAGAGTCGAGTCTAGCAGAGGAAATCGCGGCCTCCAGCCCGATTCCGGCTTGCCTTCCATTTGTTCACGGCTGTCTGCATACTGCTGTGTCATGGTGTATCGGCAAGCTCGCTAGAATGACTTCTGCGGGCCATGCCCGCATCCCGTTTCATGTTCAACCACGGACTCCTTCGATGAGTGATCCACGCCACTTCCGCCTGCTGATTCTCGGTTCGGGGCCGGCCGGTTACACCGCCGCCGTGTATGCAGCGCGCGCCAACCTGAACCCGGTACTGATCCAGGGCATGGAGCCCGGTGGCCAGCTCACCACCACTACCGAAGTCGACAACTGGCCGGCCGACGCCGATGGCGTGCAGGGCCCCGAACTCATGGAGCGTTTCCGCCGCCATGCCGAACGTTTCGACACCGAAATCATCGCCGATCACATCCACACGGTAGCGTTCGGTTCGCGCCCCCTGAAGCTCGACGGCGACAACGGCAGTTACACCTGCGATGCGCTCATCATCGCCACGGGCGCCAGCGCACGCTACCTCGGCCTGCCTTCGGAGGAGCAGTTCAAGGGTCGTGGCGTCTCGGCCTGCGCTACCTGCGACGGCTTCTTCTATCGGGACAGGAAATTGGCGGTGATCGGCGGCGGCAATACCGCGGTCGAGGAGGCTCTGTATCTCTCGAATCTCGCGAGTGAAGTCATCCTCGTGCACCGCCGCGACAGCCTGCGCGCGGAAGCGATGCTGCAGGAGCGCCTGTTCGAGAAGGCACGCGACGGCAACGTCACCATTCGCTGGAACTCGACCCTCGAAGAAGTGCTGGGTGACGACACGGGCGTCACCGGCGTTCGCCTCGCCACCACCGACTCGGACGCCCGGGAAGACATCGAACTCATGGGCGTGTTCATCGCCATCGGCCACAAACCGAACACCGACATCTTCGCCGGACAACTCGAGATGAACGGCGGATACATCCGGGTGAAGAGCGGCACCGACGGCAATGCCACCGCCACGAGCGTCGATGGCGTCTTTGCCTGTGGCGACGTCATGGATCACGTCTACCGCCAGGCCGTGACCTCGGCGGGCACCGGCTGCATGGCGGCACTCGACGCCGAACGCTGGCTGCAGGAAAAGGGGCTCGTGGATGCCCTCACCGCAGCCGATCTCCACGCAGGCATCGACGGCCCGGACCCCGAGTCATGAATGCCGCTTCGACGGACGCATCCCGCGAGAGCACCTCGCCGGACGCGGGCGTCACCGGCGCGGCGAACGGGCACGAGGCGGTGCAGGCAGCGGTGCACGTGGTCGATTCGCTCGAGGGCATTGCCGCTGCCGACTGGAATACGCTCAACACCGAAGACAACCCGTTTCTCGACCATCGCTTCCTGCGCGCACTCGAAGCGAGTGACAGTCTCGGCGCGGCAACGGGCTGGTACCCGCGCTACCTGCTGCTGAAACGCTCTGGCGGCACCCCCGAACTCATCGCCGCCCTGCCCTGCTATCTCAAGACCAACTCCTACGGCGAGTTCGTCTTCGACTGGGCCTGGGCCGAGGCCTTCGAGCACGCCGGTCTCGACTACTACCCGAAGCTCGTGGCCGCGATTCCCTTCACGCCGGCAAGCGGCCAGCGCTTCCTCGTGCACCCCGCGGAGCAGCGCGCAACCCTCGTGCCGCTCATGGCGCGCGCACTCCGGCAGCTCACCAACAGCATGCAGCTCTCGAGCGCGCACTGCCTGTTCCTGACACTCGAGGAACTGGCGGCGATCGCGATGCCGCTCGAACTGCAGGAAAACCGCGTGACACTCGCCGACACCGGCTTCATGCCACGCTACGACTGCCAGTACCACTGGCACAACAAGGGCTACACGCATTTCGACGACTTCCTTGCCGGCTGCACCGCGAAGCGCCGCAAGACCATCCGCCGCGAACGCCGCCACGTGAGCGACGCGGGGCTCAGGCTCGAACGACGCAGCGGCACCAGCCTGAGCGCCGATGAATGGGCCGAGGTGCACGAATTCTACTGCGCCACCTTCGATCGCAAGTGGGGGCGCCCCTCACTGACCCGCGACTTCTTCGAACAGATCGGTCGCGAGTTCGGTGACCACACACTGATCGTGTTCGCCCACGATCCGGCTGATGCCGAACCCGCAAGACCCGTGGCCTGCGCGGTGATGTTCCACGGCGGCGACACGCTCTACGGTCGTTACTGGGGCTGCCGGCGCGAGCATCACTCACTGCATTTCGAGGCCTGCTACTACCAGGGCATCGAATTCTGCATCGAGCAGGGCATCGCCCGTTTCGAACCCGGTGCGCAGGGTGAACACAAGATCACCCGAGGCTTCGAACCGACCCTGACGGCCTCGGCACACTACATCGCACACCCCGAGTTTCGTGCTGCCATTGCCGATTTCCTGCTGCGGGAAACACCTCGCGTCGAGGCCAGATGCGCGGCACTCAAGGATTTGCTACCTTTCAGGACAGACACCATGGCCGATTGAAACCTGCACGAGCCGAACATCGTTGCGTGCGGCTTCTTTTTCTCGCCACCCGAAACGTTTCCGGCAGTATTTCCGGCGTTACAAGCATTGTCCGAACAACCCAGGCGCTACCCGAACAACCACACCAGCCATGCCCATTCCGTTTCTGCTGGCCGACGACAGGAAGACACCGTTCCCGGCACCGCGTACGGCCCTGCGCGAGCCGAATGGTCTTCTCATGGCCGGTGCCAACCTCGCACCCGAACGCCTGCTCGCGGCCTACCACTCCGGCATCTTTCCCTGGTACGAGGCCGGTGATCCGATTCTCTGGTGGTCACCCGACCCACGCTGCGTGATCTGGCCCAAGAAGATCAGAATCCGACGCAGTCTCGCCAAGGTGCTGCGTCGCGGTGACTTCGACGTGACCTTCGACCTTGCCTTTCGCGAAGTCATCAGGAACTGCGGCGGTCCGCGACGCGGCAGCAAGGGCACCTGGATTACCGACGAGATGATCGAGGCCTATTGCCGGCTGCACGAACTCGGCTATGCGCACTCACTCGAAGTGTGGAAGGCCCACGAGTTCGTGGGCGGACTCTACGGCATCGGCATCGGCAGGGTGTTCATCGGCGAATCGATGTTCTCGCGGGTCAGTGATGCCTCGAAGGTCGCGCTGGTGGCACTGGCACAATGCGGTGACTACGACCTCATCGACTGCCAGCTCGAAACCGATCATCTGCTCAGCATGGGTGCGGAATCGATCGGGCGGCAGCATTACCTCGAAGCGCTGCAGGAACTCGGGGGGTCGAGCGAGAATCCGGCGGTGAGGATGTTGGAGTCGGCACGATAAAAAGTGCTGGAGTCGGCACGATGCAGCTCGTGCGGAAGTGAAGTGCATCGTTCGCCGGTCATCTCACTGACCTGAACAAACCAGCAGTGAACCTCCCCCGGCAGCGAAGCCACCAGGCCCGTATCGGACAATGCCATTTCAGATATGCGACAGGATCGCCTCGCGCACGGCCGACAACTCGGCATCGACCGTCTCCACCGCTTCCTTGCCGCGGATGGCGATGTGCGGATCCTTGAGGCCATGTCCGGTCAGCGTGCAGGTAATGACGCTACCCGCAGGCAACTTGCCGGACCTGAGGTCGGCCAGCGCCCCGCAGAGTGATACCGCCGAGGCCGGTTCGCAGAACACGCCTTCCTTCGTCGCGAGCAGCGCCTGTGTCGCGAGCAGCGCTTCGTCACTGATCTCGTCGAACCAGCCGCCCGATTCCGACACGGCCGCCAACGCGAGGTCCCAGCTCTGCGGGTTGCCGATGCGGATGGCCGTGGCCAGGGTTTCGGGATCGGGCACGGGCCTGCCGCGCATGAAGGGGGCGGCGCCATCGGCCTGGTAGCCGACCATGACGGGGCGGCTGTCGGTCATCGGCTTGTCGATCATGCAGTGCTGGCAACAGGCAGTGTTCTGCCCCGCCGCTTCGCTGAAGCCGATCCAGTAGGCCGAAATGTTGCCGGCGTTGCCAACCGGGATGCAGTGGTAGTCGGGCGCCCGGCCAAGCGCTTCGACGATTTCGAAGGCAGCCGTCTTCTGGCCCTGGAGACGGTAGGGGTTGATCGAATTCACGATCGCCACCGGTGCTTCCTCCGCCACCTCCTTGACCAGACGCATGCCGTCATCGAAGTTGCCCTTGATCTGCAGCACCACGGCGCCGTGGGCGATGGCCTGGGCGAGCTTGCCCATGGCGATCTTGCCTTCGGGGATGAGCACGAAGGCAGTCATGCCGGCTCGCGCGGCATAGGCAGCGGCGGCGGCCGAGGTGTTGCCGGTGGAGGCACAGACGATGGCTCTGGCACCCTCTTCGGCCGCCTTCGAGACCGCCATCGTCATGCCTCGATCCTTGAACGAGCAGGTGGGGTTGAGACCCTCGAACTTCACGTGGATGCGTGCATCGACACCGAACTCCTTCGGGATGTTCACGAGTTCGATCAGGGGCGTGTCACCTTCGTTGAGACTGACGATGGGCGTGTTCGGACCCACCGGCAGACGATCGCGGTAGCGGTGAATGAGGCCCTGATAGTGACTTGGCTTGGTCATGGTTGCTGCTCGTGAAGAATGAGTCGGGCTCGGTTACGGGAATTTCATGCGGTTGCGGGAAACACTCTGATGCTCAGGTGATCAAATGCTCAGGTCAGCGTCTCGACGCGCAGGAAGCTCACGCCTTCGGTCACCGCCGGCAGCGCATTGACCGCCTCGATGGCCTCGCGAATGACACCTTCGCGCACGCGGCGCGTCAGCAGCGTGATCTGCACGTCACTGACGTTGCCGTCGGCGCCTGCACCGGTTTTCGGTTCCTTCTGATTGAGCGCCTCGATGCTCACGTTGGCCTTGCCGAAGATGCCGGCAATGTCGGACATGACGCCGGGGCGATCCTGGGCGCGGAGACGGAGGTAGTAGGCCGACTCGAAATCGGGTGGCGAAAGCACCTCGTCGTCTGCGAGTGCATCGGCACGAAAGGCGAGATGCGGCACCTGGTGGCGTGAGTCGGCATCGAGCATGCGCACCACGTCGACGATGTCCGCCACCATGGCCGAGCCCGTGGGCTCGGCACCGGCACCGGCACCGTAGTAGAGCGTCGGGCCAACGGCATCGCCCTGCACCAGTATCGCGTTCATCACGCCATTGACGTTCGCCAGAAGACGACGCGACGGGATGAGCGTCGGGTGCACACGCAGTTCGATACCGTCATCGCGCCGCCGGGCGATGCCGAGGTGCTTGATGCGGTAACCCATTTCCTCGGCAGCGACGACGTCCTCGGGGTCGATCCTGCTGATGCCTTCGGTGAACACCTTGTCGAACTGCAGCGGGATGCCGAAGGCCACCGAGGCCATGATGGTGAGCTTGTGCGCCGCATCGATGCCTTCGATGTCGAACTCGGGGTCGGCTTCGGCGTAGCCGAGCGCCTGCGCCTCGGCAAGCACGTCGGCGAAATCCCGGCCCTCTTCGCTCATGGCCGTGAGGATGAAGTTGCCGGTGCCGTTGATGATGCCGGCAAGCCACTCGATACGGTTGGCAACGAGGCCTTCACGCAGTGCCTTGATGACGGGTATGCCACCGGCGACCGAGGACTCGAAGGCGACGACGACACCTTTTTCGCGTGCTCTGGCGAAGATCTCGTTGCCGTGGATGGCAATCAGTGCCTTGTTGGCCGTGACCACGTGCTTGCCGTTGTCGATCGCGCGCAGAATGAAGTCGAGCGCGGGCTGTTCACCACCCATCGCTTCGCAGACGATGTCGATGGCAGGGTCGTCCACGACGTCGGCAGGATCGGTGGTAACGACGAGATCAAGTCCGAGCGCTTCGGCCTTCGCGCGATTCCTGACCGTGGCGACCGTCACCCTGACCTCGGCACCACAACGACGACCGATCTCTGCGGCATTGCGCAGCAGGATGTTGACGACACCCTGACCCACCGTACCGAGACCGAGCAGGCCGACAGAAACCGATTTCACCTTGAGAAGACTCCTGTAATGAAGAGGATGCGTGCCCGATACCGCTCGGGGCACCGCACAAAGCCCGATAGTATAGCGGTATGCGGATGCAACTCGCGTCGGAGTCCAACGAATCCGGGCGGCATCTGCTATCGTGACGCGCATGCATCGCAGCAGCGGCATTCTCCTTCACCCCACCTCCCTGCCCGGACCCTTCGGTATCGGCGACATCGGTCCTGCGGCCCGGCAGTTCATCGACCGACTGGCCGACGCCGGCCAGGGCCTGTGGCAGATACTGCCGACAGGGCCGACGGGTTACCGTGATTCGCCGTACCAGTGCACGTCGGCGCTCGCCGGCAATCCGTTGCTGATCAGCCCCGAACTGCTGCTGGAGGCTGGCTGGCTGGACGCTGCCGATCTCGCTCTCCCGGCCTTTCCGGACGAGCGGGTGGATTTCGGCCAGGCATCGCACTGGAAACGTCAGTTGCTCGAACGCGCCTGCCTGCACTTTCGCGAACGCGCCGCTGCGCCAGCGCGCGAGGCCTTCGACCGTTTCTGCGCGGAACATCGCGCCTGGCTCGATGACTACGCCACGTTCAGCGCCCTCAGGGCCGCGCATGAGTTTCGCCCCTGGACCGAGTGGCCGGAAGCCCTGGCCTTGCGTGACGATGCCGCGCTGAGCGCGTGGCTCGGCGAGCATGCCCACGAGGTGGATCGGGAGCGATTCATCCAGTTCGTCTTCTACACGCAATGGCAGCAGCTCCGCGATCATGCTGCGCAACGCGGCATCCGGCTCATCGGCGACATGCCCATCTTTCTCGCTCACGACTCGAGCGAAGTGTGGACGCATCGCGAGTGGTTTCACCTCGACCCGCATGGCGAACCGACGGTGGTGGCCGGCGTGCCACCGGACTACTTCAGTGCCACGGGACAACGCTGGGGAAACCCCCTCTACGACTGGGAACGTCTGGCCGCCGACAACTATGCCCTGTGGGTGAATCGCATGCAGGGCGCGCTCGAACTCGTGGATCTCATTCGCATCGACCACTTCCGCGGGTTTGCCGCCTGCTGGGAGATTCCGGCATCGGAACCGACCGCGCTCCACGGACGCTGGGTACAGGGGCCAGGCATGCACTTTTTCGATGCGCTCAAGGAAAGCATCGGCGAGAACCTGCACCTCATCGCCGAAGATCTCGGCCTCATCACCGAGGATGTCGAAGCGCTGCGCGATGCTCTCGGCGTGCCCGGCATGGCGGTGCTGCAGTTCGCCTTCGAGGACATCGAGGACGGCTACGGGCGATCGCACTACCTGCCCCACCATCATCGCCGGACGCTCTGCACCTACACCGGCACCCACGACAACGACACCGTGCGTGGCTGGTGGAACGAACGGCGCGAGAGTGAACGCGCGCCGGTGCGCCGCTACCTGCGCGCCGGCGACGAAGACATCCACTGGGGGTTCATTCGCGCCAACCTCGGCTCGGTGGCGGATCTGGCCGTGATCCCGTTGCAGGATCTTCTCGGCCTCGGCAGCGAAGCTCGCATGAACACACCCGGCACCGAAGAGGGGAACTGGAGCTGGCGCGTCAGCGAAAGCCAGCTCGCGGCTGCCGACTGGAATCGGCTGCGTGAGCTGAGCCGCTTGTATGGCCGGTCGGCGGCTGTCTGAAACGACGCTCACGCCAGCCGATCTCGTACGAGGTGGTATCCCGCGATGCTGCCACCCGATTCTCCACTTCAGGCCCGACTCACGCTACGATGCACAGACCAAGACCATCACCTCGATGCTGTTCCTGTCGGGTTATGTCATCGTGCTTCTGCCCATCGTGCTGTACTCGGGTGCACTGGCCCTGTCGACCATGTTCGATGTACCTGCCATTCTCGGCGTGAGCCACACCGCCGCCCTGTGGATCACGGTGTGGGCCATCGGCATCATAGGATCGATCTACGCGATTTTCGGCGGCCTCAAGGCGGTTGCGGTTTCCGACACCATCAATGCCGTGGGGCTCTTTGCCGGCGGACTTCTGGTGCCGTTGTTCGGCCTCGCCGTCATCGGCGACGGCAACATCCTCGACGGCATCTCCACGCTCTACAACTCGAATCCCGAGAAGTTCGACGCCATCGGCGGACCCGATTCGTCAATTCCGTTCGCGACCATCTTCACCGGCATGATGCTGGTGCAGCTGTTCTACTGGGGAACCAACCAGGCCATCATCCAGCGAGCGCTCGGTGCGAGGGATCTGAAGGAAGGTCAGAAAGGCCTGCTGTTTGCCGGCGTGCTGAAGATCCTCGGCCCGATCATCGTGGTGCTGCCCGGCATCATTGCCTATCACCTCTTCACCGATCTGGAAGTGGCTGATCAGGCATACCCACGACTGGTGACAGAGGTGCTGCCCTTTCCCTTGCGAGGCTTTTTCGCCGCAGTACTGTTCGGCGCCATCCTGAGTTCATTCAACTCGGCACTCAACAGCTCCGTCACACTGTTCGGCGTGGATATCTACCGGCAGTACTTCAAGAAGGATGCAAGCGATTCGGAAACGGTTCTGGCGGGCAAGAAGTTCGGCACCGTGCTGGCACTCGCTGCCATGACCATCGCGCCCTTCATCGCCAATGCGCCGCAAGGCCTCTTCGGCTACCTGCAGGAAGTGAACGGTTGCTACTCGATTCCGATCCTGACCATCATCCTCGTGGGCATCTTCACGCGTGACGTGCCGCCTGTCGCCGCGAAGATCGGTCTCGCCTCGGGCGTCGGCCTGTACATCATCAGTCAGTTCGTGCTGAAGCCGATCATCGGCGCCGACAGCTATCCGCACTTCCTGCACGTGATGGCAACGCTCTTCGTGCTGAACATCTGCATCATGCTGTTCATCGGCAAGACGCGGCCGATGGAGAATCCCTACGTGCCGCACGAAAGCTATGCCGTCGACATGACACCCTGGCCGCTGGCAATTCCGTTTGGCGGCGCCATCGTCGCCATCGTGGTATCGACCTATTTCTTCTTTACCTGATACAGGTCCAGCGAAAGGATCGAAGGGTGGCCCAAGGGCCACCCTTCGTCATCCGGCTTACGCAGTGGCTCCCGGTTCCGGACCATGGGTATCGGTTCCGGGTTCCCATATCGGGCCCCGATGGTGATACCAACCCTCTGTTCAGGCAGGAGAAGCCACTCCTGACGAACTTCAGGCCATGAACAGATTTTCGGCCGTATAGCCGCTGCCTTCAAGCACCCGTCGCAGCTTCTTCAAACCATCCATCTGAATCTGACGCACACGCTCGCGCGTCACACCAAGCTCACGCCCGACTTCCTCGAGCGTTGCCTTCTCATGACCTTCGAGTCCGAAACGACGCACCAGCACTTCGCGCTGCTTGGTCTCGAGTTTCTGCAGCCACGCGTTGATGTTGGCGTTGACGGTTTCGTCCTGCAGGGCTTCGGAAGGATCGACGTTGTTTTCATCGGGAATGATGTCGAGGAGCGGGCGCTCGCCGTCCTTGCCGATGGCCACATCCACCGACGTCACACGATCGCGCAGACCGAGCAGGCGAATCACGTCTGCGACCGGGCGCTCGGTGAGCGTCGCGATGTCTTCGGGGGTGGGCTCACGATCGAGCGTCTGCTGCAGACGTCGCTCGGCCTTGATGTAGACGTTCATCTCCTTCACCACATGAATCGGCAGACGAATGGTACGCGTCTGGTTCATGAGCCCGCGCTCGATGGTCTGGCGAATCCACCAGGTTGCGTAGGTGGAAAAGCGGAAGCCACGCTCGGGGTCGAACTTTTCGACCGAGTGAATGAGGCCGAGGTTGCCTTCTTCGATGAGATCGAGGAGCGCAAGCCCACGGTTCATGTAGCGACGCGCAATCTTCACCACGAGGCGAAGGTTGCATTCGATCATCTTGTCACGCGACTTCCGGCAACCGGCCTGGGCCAGTCGTGTATAGTGTTTCTCCTCGTCAGCCGTCAGCAGCTCCGAGTGTTCGATTTCCCTGAGGTAGAGACGCGTCGCATCCATGTCACGCTTGCTGGCATCGCGCAGTTTGCTCGGCGCTATCTGCTCTTCGTTGCCATCGGCACCGTTCGCGCCTTCGCGCGCCGGGCTGATGCTCTGCCGGTTCCAGCCCGAACGCGGTTCGGACTGCATCGTGAAGTTACCCCAATGTTGAGTCATTACTCTCTAGCTCTTGAATATGTGATCGTTCAAGTGAGATGAACACAATGAAGGCCGGCTTTGCCCTGGTCCTTGCATGACCCATGAGCCGATCTTGTTTTTCGATATATTACTGCAACTTATCTGTCTAACCTCGAAAGTGTCTTAACTTTAACACTTGTTGATGTTGATATGCATGCACCGGACTTCCAGCGCTCCGGGCGTCGTGTCGGCAGACAGAAAGTGGCTCGGCCCTGACGGCACCCGCCGTACTCTGCTCGACAACAACCAGCTTTCCCTGCCCTTTTCCTGCCTGTCGGCTGCTCAGCGACTGATCAGATAGTGCATCGGATTCAGCGACACCCCGTTGCGACTGACGCTGTAATCGAGAATCGACTGCTGCTGCTCGTTGGCGCCCAGGGTAGCAATGGGATCCCTGGCCTGAACCGTTTCGCCGCGAGCCACGAAAAGTTCGTCCACGTGCGAGTACTCGGTGAGAAGATCTCCCGGATGCCGAACGATCACGAGGTTGCCCGCACCACTCATGTCCTTGCCGACATACTCGACGACCCCTGCCGCAGTAACGTGCACGTTCTGACCGGGCACACCGGCGATGCCGATGCCCGTGACCGTCCTTGCATTCGGATAGAAGCCACGCGCCACCTGCCCATCCAGCGGCCAGGGCCAGGTGCCCGTGGCAAGATCGGCATCGGGATCGGCCTGCGTGGCGTCATTGTCGGGTGCGGGCGAAGCATGATTGGCGGGCACGGGCGAGACATGATTGGCGAGCGCGGCATCAGGAGCTGCCGCGACGATCTGCACACCCGATCGCAGAGGAGGCATGGCCTGCGAATCGCCTGTCGCCACGGCCACTTCTTCGACCACAAGGTCTCCAGAGCCAGTCGTGGTCGGCGCGAGTTCGATGCCCTTGCCACTGGCCGGCACGATCGTCATCGGCCGCTCCGACAGGATCGACGGCGGTCCGGCGAATCGTTCCTCGGCAATCACCGTCTCGTTCGCCTCGTCACCGCTGACACCTTCGTTGTATTGCTCGGCGTTCCGCGGAAACAGTGCTGCTGCTTCGGCTGCCGCAGTGTCGACCTGCCCCTGTTCGCCCCCCTCGGCAGCCGGACGATCGGCATCCCGCAGAGTTGTCGTTTGCATCGCGCTCTGCCCGGGGGCCGCCCGGGTGATCACGCGTTCTGTCTCGACGGGTTCCTGCGCGACCGCCGGATAGGCAGCAGGCACGGATGCTTCCCGGTTCCGACGCCGCGCAACCGCCGTCCGGTCGAGCATGCCTCCCTCGCGCACCGCACGGGAAAGCTCGGTACCCGGGCGCACGTTCAATCGCTGACCGGGAATCAACGAGCCACCGGCCACCTCGGGATTCAGTGTCGCCAGTTGCTCGGCAGGCATGTTGTAGCGAAAGGCAATCGCGGCCATGGTGTCACCGGCCTGCACCACATACATGTTGGGATGAAACTGAATGGTCTGCAGCCGGTCTTCCACCTCTGGAATCGAGATCGACGTACAGGCACTCGCCACCAGCGACAGCACGAACACGGCGCTCGACGCGCTGGCAGATCCCAGCCTGCCCGACATCCATTCTTTCATCGTCAACACCACCCACCCTGAAATCAAATGACGACACCGGCGCACCTGATCTCTCTGGACCCTGGCCGTCGATGACACTCCTGTCACAGGAGTCTAGTCAGATATTTTTCTTTTGCGAGAACTCAGTGCTTGCCCGAGAGAAACGGTACGAATCTCACGTCGAGCGAGCGCGTCTCGATGAAACCTGCGGCCGTATGCGTGATGACCGTGAGTTGCTGATTGCCGTACTGACTGCCGACAGGCGCCACGATCGTGCCCCCCGGTGCAAGCTGCTCGAAGAGCGCGTCGGGGAGATGCTCGGGCGCCGCGGTCACGACGATGCCGTCGAAGGGCCCCTGCGAGCGCCAACCCCAGCTGCCGTCACTGTGACGGACATTGACGTTGCGGTAGTCGAGCGCGCGAAAACGCGCCTTTGCCTTGAGGTACAGACTCTGAATGCGTTCGACCGTGAACACCACATCGACCAGTTCGGCAAGCACCGCCGCCTGATAGCCCGAGCCCGTGCCGACCTCCAGCACCCGTTGCTTCGGTCCGTCGGCAAGCAGCAGTTCGGTCATGCGCGCCACCACGAAGGGCTGCGAAATGGTCTGGCCTTCGCCGATCGGCAAGGCGACATCCTCGTAGGCACGTGTGGCAATGGCCTCGTCGACGAAGAGATGCCGTGGCACACGCATCAAGGTGTCGAGCACCGCAGGGTTCTTGATACCGCGCTCGGCGAGACGTTCGCACATGCGGCGGCGCGTGCGTTCCGACGTGAACCCGATGCCGCGAATGGTGTCAGCCGTGACGTTCACAGAGCCTCCCCGAGCCAGCTTTCGAGCGAGCCGATGGTGTCGTGGCGAGTGAGATCGATATGCAAGGGTGTCACCGATACGTAGCCTTCGTTCACGGCACCGAAATCAGTGCCGGCCCCTTCGTCGGCAATCTCGCCCGCGGGCCCGATCCAGTAGAGAGTTTCGCCGCGCGGACTCGTCAGCGAGATCGCGTTCTGCGACGGATGACGTATGCCGAGACGCGTCGCTCGGATGCCCTTGAGCTCGATCTCGGGCAGATCCGGCACGTTGATGTTGAGGATGGTGTCGGCGGGTAGCGGATGGTGCATGAGCCCCTCGACGATGCGGCGGGTAACACGCGCGGCGGTATGATAGTGCCTGGGCTGATGGCTGGCCATCGACACTGCAATGGCCGGATGTCCGAGGCTGCGTCCTTCGATGGCAGCAGCAACGGTTCCCGAATAGAGTACATCATCGCCCATGTTCGGCGCGTCATTGATACCGCTCACCACCATGTCGGGCTCGTTGTCGAGGAGGCCACTCAAGGCAATGTTCACACAGTCGGTCGGTGTACCTTCCACCGAGTACACCTCGTGTTCGTGCCGGCGTACATGCACCGGATGCGAGAGCGTCAGTGAATTGCTGGCACCGCTCCGGTTCCGATCCGGCGCCACGATCACCGACTCGCCGAGTTCCCCCATGGCCTGCTTGAGGGCATGAATCCCGGGGGAGAGGTATCCATCATCATTGGCAACCAGAAAACGCATCGATCAGCACAGCAACAGGTGAGCGGCCAGCCCGGCATGTGCACCGGCCCGTGTCAGGCCGACAGGCACACCGGATCTCGCAGCATGCAGGGACAGGAACATGATAATACCCAGTGAATTTAGTCCGCCTTCGTGGTTACGCAACCCGCATCTGCAGACGATACTCGGCGCCAGATGGCACATGCCGCCCGCCGCAGCGATGATTCGCGAGCGCGTCGAACTCGACGACAGCGACTTCCTCGATCTTGCCTTCAGCCCGACCTTCGACACCGGCGGCACGGGCGACATCGTGGCGATCTTCCATGGCCTTGCCGGCAGCACCGACAGCAGCTACATCCGCGGCGCCTTCCATGCGCTCGATGCGGCAGGCTTTCGCGTGGCCTTCATGCACTTTCGTGGTTGCAGCGGTGAGCCCAATCGCCTCGCCCACAGCTACCACGCCGGCGCTACCGAAGACATGCGCTGGTTCATCGACAGGCTCGCCGGGGAACATCCGGACACGCCGCTGCACGCCATCGGGTACTCGCTCGGCGGCAATGCGCTGATCAAGTACCTCGGCGAACAGGGCGCAGACACCCCTCTGACGAGCGCCGTGTCGGTGTGCCCGCCGCTGGTCATCGCCGAAGGGGCGGCGAGAATGAATCGCGGTCTTGCACGCGGCTACCAAGCCTACCTCGCACGGCGGATGCGCGCGCAGCATGAAATCAAGCGCACCCGCTACCCCGAACTCGAGCTTCCGCCCGCGACACCCCAGGCGCACGGCAGTTTCCTGGCCATCGACGAGCAACTGACCGCGCCGCTGCACGGCTTCGACAGTGCACGGGACTACTACACGCAGGCGAGCGCGCGCCAGTTCCTGCCGCAGGTTCGCATACCGCTGACCGTTCTCTGCGCCCGCGACGACCCCTTCTTCACGCCCGCGATCATTCCCACCGCCGAGGAACTCGCCCCGGACACCGTGCTCGAACTCTCCGATTACGGCGGGCACGTGGGCTTCATCGATTCACTGTCGCTCGAGGGCCGCTGGCTCGATCGGCGTCTCGTCGAACTCGTTGCAAAGCAGCGGTTGCCCGAGCAGTTTGCTACACTGAAGCGCGTGTCCCCGTAGCTCAGCTGGATAGAGCATTCGCCTCCTGAACGGCATCCGGGCACCGGGCGAGGAAACTCTCCGTGTGAATCTGCTCAAATTCAGGGAACCCTCAGCAGCGCCACCTTGCGTCAACCGCCTTGCGGCGGCTCTCGAGGTCAGGCTGGTGGGAATCCTGAGCCAAGCCCACAAGCGCATGCGGCGCTCGTGCGGAAGGTGCAGAGACTTGACGGGCAGCACCGGCTCGGCCGCAACAACGATCGACCGGTGAAGAGAAAGTCCAGACCACGAACGCGCACCGGCGCGGTGGCGAAAGCCATGGTGGTACGAAGCGAAAGGTCACAGGTTCGAATCCTGTCGGGGATACCATACTCATTCAATGCCGGCCAACCAGAATCAGGTGCCGGCCAACCAAACCTTGCAGAATACCTCCTGATTCATCGGTGTTTCGCTGTTTCCGCCGGGCACTTGCCAATTTTCCGGCACCCGGCGAGTTACACTCGACACCAATCGGGAAACGAGCGACAAACCTCGCATGAACACCCTCACCGAACTTCGCAGCATCACCCGCAGGCTCTTCTGTCTGCTGACACTCTCCGCCGTGCTGATCAGCACACCGGCTGCCGCCTGGCAGGTCGAAACACTTGAAGGCGAGCGGCGCGACCTACTCACCGAACTGAACGAAGGCAGACCGTCACTGGTCTTCATCTGGTCGCTGAGTTGTGTATCGTGCGAATCGCAGAAACCGATGCTCAACGCCTTCTACCGCGAGCATGGCAAGGCCGGCCACATCAACGTCATCGGCCTCGCGCTCGACGGACCGTCGCAGAAGAGCGCCATCGCCGAACGCGTCGCCAGCGGCCAGCTCGACTTTCCGAACTACGTCGCACTCGATGACGTGTTCCACCGGCAGTTCGAGGAAGTCACCGGCGGCAAGACCTTCCGCGCCACGCCCACCTACCTGCTCTTCGATGCGCAAGGCGCATTCGTGGGTGCACACAGCGCGCCGCTGGCACCCGAAGCGCTGGAATCGCTGATCAGCGAACGCTGACAAGGCAGCATCCGCGGCCTCGGCTCAGGCCGCGTCGGCTTGTCCGGTCATGGCTTCTCTTCGAGCTTGTCGAAACCCTGATGGGTGATCGGTGTCGCTTCGTCGAGGCGCGGATGCCTGTCACGGAACACATCCGCGAGATTCTCGGTCGCATCCATCGCGAGCAGGGTTTCCTTCAGCACGTGTATGGCAGCCAGCACGTCGCCGGTATGCCCTGACTCCGAGATCGTGTGCATGTTGCGCGTCGGGAAGCCTACCGATGTTGCAGCGCTGTCGACGCTGGCCAGCACGGCAGCCATGCCGTCGGTACCCGTGTCACGCCCCGATACGTCGATCTGCATCGGGATGCCGTTGGCCTTTGCCGCGGCCTTGATGAAACCGTTCAGCGTTTCGCTGACGATTGCTCCCGTGGTCAGCGTGAAGCCCTTGCCCATCTCGAGCGGTTGCATGTTCCGGTCACCGATGCCCGGGGCTGCCACGTAGTCGTGGTTGACGTCGACGCCGATCAGCACGTCCGGCTTGAAGCAGCCTGCCAGTACGCGACTGCCGAAGCGTCCGATTTCCTCGTGCGAGGCAATGGCGTAGAGCACACGGATATTCTGCGTATCGCCCGCCTCGACGATGAGCCTGGCAACTTCGGCCGTGACGAAGGAGCCGAGGCCGTTGTCGAGATAGGCACCGTAGAAGGTGTTCGGACTGAAACCGCGTCTGATGGGCCGGTTGAGGAGAATCGAGTCACCGGGCTTCAGGCCGAGGCGCCTGACCTGATCGGCCTTGTTCTCGCCCCAGATCTGCAGGTCGAGATAGAGCTGCCTGGGCTTGATGCCGCGATCCCCGGTGCGATGCGCATTCTCGGAGAAGTGGATGGCACCGAGGGCTTCGATGGTGCCGCCGGTGAGCGCACGGTACTGCCCGGGCTCATCCGGGTTTTCGCTGAACACCGTGACTTCATGCCCGATCAGGGTGCAGGGCAGAAAGGAATCGCTGTTGACCCAGATCTTGCCGTCGCTGCCGATCTTCCTGACCTGCATGCGGATCTTGTCGGCGTGACCGACGAGCATGACGCTGAAACGATCATCCTCACCCGGGTGTGAATCCCAGACCACACCGGCGTTGCCGACGAAGCGGTGCATGGCCCAGCCATCGGGCATGAAGGACTCGAAAAAGGGTTTCAGGACGCCGATGGTCATGGCCGATTCCAGCCCGACAGGGCTTGGGGCAGCGAGAATGCTGCGCATGGTCTCGAACTGAGACTCGGGCATGGGTTCGGTCCAGGGGGCGTTTGCCGATGTGCTCATGAGGGGGGTTGTTCTCCTTGTTCCTGGTTTCTGCCGGGTTCCGTGAACCCGTTTCAGGGTAATGGTTCGCAATGAAAGTGTGGAAAATTACCTCATCATGCGGCATTTTCAAACGGGAAGCACGGCATAATCAGAGTTCTGTCCGCACGAATTCGCTCTCTCGTAAACTTCCACGATGCCCGATTCCCACACAATGGCGCCCGGCGCCCTCCTCAGATCCTCGCTCCTCGCCTTCACGATCGCCGGCGGCACGCTTCTCGGCGCCTGCTCGAGTAGCGACAACGATGACGACACCACGTCCGACACATCGGGTACCACATCGGGTTCCACGGCTGGCGGCACGGGTGACACCACCGGTTCGACCGGCGGCGGCACGGGTGGCGCCATCGCGGCAGGCCTTGGCCACGGCACCACACCGGTACCCGTGAATGCGGCCGATCCCGTGGGCACGAGTTTCGACAGCGCGGCCGGCCGCAACGCACTCGCGGCGCGCGGCGAACCCCTGGCCATCATGCAGGAAGTCGTCGACAACCACGGCGGTGACGCCTTCGCCGGCATGGCAGAGTCCTGCCAGAGCCTCGGCGCCGAATACGCCTCCTGCAGCATCAGCAACCTCCACCTCAAGGACCAGAACGGTGCGCTCTCGCAGGGCGGCTGGAAGATCTACTTCCACAACATCCGCCGCGTGCTCCGCGTCGACAGCGATGAATACACCGTCTCGCATGTGAACGGCGACCTCAACGTGCTCGAACCGGCGGCAGACTTCGACGGCGTCGATGACGGACTCGACACCATCGCCATGGTTACCGAGTTCAACTACCTGCAGGACTCCGATTTCATGCCGCGCGCCTGGCTGGTCGACGCGAACGGCAACGTCACGCTCCTGCCGAACACCGACACCGACGAGAACAACGGTGACTTCGCCATGCCGGTAAGCGGCGACAACCGCTACGCCTACATGGGCGAGCCCTCGCAGATTGCCGACGCAAGCAACCGCTTCACCGCGAATGCCTCGGTGGTCGGTGCCGTCAACAGCCTGACCGAGCGCGAAATTCAGGCACGCATCATTCCCAGCCCGCGCTCGATCACCGTGGGTACGGGCTCGCTCGACATCAGCGGCGGCTTCTCGTTCGCATCGCTGCCACTCGCACCGGCTTCCATCGAGGCGCTGACGGCGCGCCAGCAGCGCTTCATGAACACCGGCGCCGGCGTGGCGCTTGCCGGTGGCATCGACAGCGCCCTGCCGGCCGGCAGCTACACCCTTGACGTGACTGCCGGCGGCATCACCCTCGCCGGCGCCGATGACGAAGCGCTCTTTCATGCCGCACAGTCACTCCTCGCCCTCGTCGAGCCGGGTGTCGGCACGATTCCCCTAGTCAGCATCGAGGACAGCCCGCGCTTCGGCTTCCGCGGCATGCACCTCGACATCGCGCGGAACTTTCACGACCGTGCCTCGATCGAGAGCCTGATCGACAACATGTCAGCCTGGAAACTCAACCGTCTGCACCTCCACCTCGCCGATGACGAAGGCTGGCGCCTGCAGATTCCGTCGCTGCCCGAACTCACCGACGTGGGTGCACGCCGTGAGTTTCGCCTTGACGCCGACGGCAACGTGAGCGAAGCGGCCTCGCTGATGCCACAACTCGGTTCCGGCCCGAACGCCGACAATGCCGGTACGGGCTTTCTCTCGCGCGCCGATTTCGTCGCGATCCTGCAGTACGCCACGGCACGCCATGTGGTCATCCTTCCCGAGTTCGACATGCCCGCACACTCGCGCGCAGCGGTCATTGCCATGCGTGCCCGAGCAGCGAATCTCGGCAATGTCAACGACACGAACGTGCGCATCGACGATCCCGAGGACACTTCGCGCTACCTGACCATCCAGCACTACGACGACGGCATCCTCAACCCCTGCGTACCCGGCACACGGAGCTTCATCGAGACCGTGATGGCCGACGTCAAGGCAATGTACGACGAAGCTGGTGCACCGCTGCCGATCTGGCACATGGGCGGCGATGAAGCTCGCAACGTGTTCCGTGGCAACGGCTTTCAGGATGTCAATGCATCCGACCGCGTCGCCTGGCGCGGCGACGTCACCATCGCCGACTGGGATCTGCCCTGGGAGCGTTCACCGGCCTGCCAGAGCCTGATCGCGTCGAACGCAGCCCTGAACTCGCGCGACGACATCCAGCTCTGGTTCGTGCGTGAGGTGGCCGACAGCGTGAACAATGCCGGCATCGATGCACTCTACGCTTTCCAGGATATCTATGACGACATGCCCGCGAGCGACCTTGCCACGGCACGCGCCGGCGTCGGATTCTGGGAATCGGTTTCCGCTGGCGGCGTCGACAACATCGACGGCTTCGTGAACCGCGGCTACGAGGTCGTGGTGGCGACACCCGACTTCCTCTACTTCGACTTCCCGCAGGAAGTGAATCCGCTGGAGCGTGGTTACTACTGGGCGGCACGCTACACCGACACGAAGAAGGTGTTCAGCTTCGCACCCGAGAACCTCGCGCAGAACGCCGAAACCTCGCTGAACCGCGACGGCAGTGGCTGGAGTGCGACCACCGGCGTGGCAGACCCCGGCTTCCACGGCATGCAGGGGCAACTCTGGAGTGAAACCGTGCGCACCCGCGAGCAGCTCGAATTCATGCTCTATCCGCGCATGATCGCGCTGGCCGAGCGCGCCTGGCACCGTGCCGACTGGGAACTCGACGGTGTTGCCGGGCGCAGCTTCTCCGAGAGCACGAACTTCGTTGATGATGCCACGCTCGCGCGCGACTTCGCGCTCTTCACCCAGGCGCTGGTGCGCAAGGAATTGCCGAAGCTCGACGCTGCCGGTGTCGGCTACCGCATCCCGGTGCCCGGCGCCTCGAGTGCCAGCGGCGCGCTGGAGCTGAACCTCGCGTTGCCCGGGCTGCCACTCGAAGTCAGCAGCGATGGCAGCAACTTCACCGCCTGGCAGGGCTCGAGCACGGCGCCCGTGGTCGCGATACGTGCCCTCTCGGCCGATGGTTCGCGCGCGGGGCGAGCTGAAACGCTGAACTAGCATCGCGGCGCATCATCCGCATCCCGTCACGTTTCGTGCGGGATGCGGTTCGCGGAATTCACGCTTTCGCCACGGCTGCATCACACAACACTACGCGAAAGGAAAACGAAACCCGTTTGTGTCCGATACACAGGCTATCAAGCGCGCCCTCAGGGCGTGCGATCAGCTTTCGGACCAACGGACCATGCAACACGAGAACGGGAAACGGCAAACCAGCCGACGATTCGACAACAGCACGTCTGCCACCTGTCTCGCCCCCGCGTATCCCGATACGCGCTCCAGCACGAACGCCGGCAAACGTGCAACCACAGTGACCGGATCGCTGGCGGCACTGGCCGCTACCGGACTCGCCGTTCTGAGCAGCACCGCCGTCATGGCCCAGGACGCTGCCCCTCGCTGGCAACCCGAAGAATTCATCGCCGACCCCGCACTGCAGAACGACTTCACCGAAAGTCTGCCTGACTTCGGTGAAACCAACGGTCTTCGCTATGCCATCCTGCAGGGGTTGGCGATTCTGCAGGGCGACATGGTTCTCGGCGCCGTCGACGCCGACGGCAAGCTCGTCAACCGCTCGCTGATCCGCAACAACATCGGCAAGGACGAGCAGACCATCAATGAGAACGGTACGCGCGGCCTCGGCACCTATCTCGCCATTCAGCACTGGCCTGATGGCGTGGTGCCGTTCGTGTACGGCAGCAATCTCGGCCAGAGCCAGCGTGACAACATCAACGGGGCGATCGAGCACTGGATGTCCCACACCGGCATCAAGTTCGTCGAACGTACCGCCGAGAACGAGAGCCAGTATCTGAACTACGTGCGCTTCGTCGACAGCATGTCCTGCGCCTCCTACGTGGGCATGCAGACCGACAAGCCCGAACAGACCATCATGGTGTCCGAAGCCTGTCCGCTCGGCAGTGTGATCCACGAAGTCGGCCACGCGATCGGTCTTTACCACGAACACACGCGCGCCGATCGCAACAACTACATCACCGTGCTCGAGGAGAACATCAGGCCATCGAAACTCCTGAACTTCGAGGTCCAGACCGCCGATGTCGCGGTCACCTACAGCGATTACGACTATGGCTCGATCATGCACTATGGCGAGTACTTCTTCAGCGTCAACAACGAGCCCACCATCGTCGTGCCCGACGGGATCGACGCTCAGGTTGGACAGCGCATCGCGCTCAGCGATATGGATGCCGAGTCGGTCGATCGCATGTACGCGACAGACCTTGCGCTCGCACCGCCTTCAGGCACGCCCACCGACGACGGACTCGAGATCACCGTAACCGTCGAGAACCGTGGCAGCTTCGGTGCCAACACCCTCAAGCTGTCACTCATCCTTCCCGAAGGCAATAGTTGGCGGGCCATCTCCGAGAACGCCGGCTGGGACTGCCGCACCTCGGCGGAAACCCTCAACTGCGAGCGCGACAGCTTCGTCGAACATCAGATTTCGCAATTTCTCGTGCTGGCGGATGCTCCCGAGTCGGCGCTCGATGAACTCGACATGACGATTACCTCGCGCACGATGGATCTCGACGACAGCAACAATCGCTCGGTCGGTGGCGTGCTGCAATCCCCCCCAACCCCCACAAACGGCGAGGTCAGCGGCACCGAGCCCCTGGTCGGCGCAGCCAACGTCAGTGACGGCAGTGACGAAAACGCCACCGGCCAGGAACGCTCCGAAGGCAATGACGACAACAGCGAAACCGTGACAAGCAGTGTTGCAGGCGGTGGTTCGGGCGGTGGCGCCTTCTTCGCCCTGCTTGGCGCGCTTGCGCTGGTGCTGGGAGTGCGCCGGGGCAATGCTCGGATGGTGTGAACGCGGGCGGCAGTGAGCTTGCGCCAGTCCTGCGCAAACCATGGCATTGTTTCGGATCGGCTGGCAACCTCGGTTAGCTGCAACCCCAGGGCCACCTCATCTAAATCATCGCCGCGAGAGCCGTTTGCAGGAATGCCGGCTCCCAGCTGGCTCGGCGCCGCAGTTGCCTGATGCTGTCGCGCTT
>PDWI01001781.1_pt1 | contig 33518 bp, 30 predicted proteins | sample 1430891 | NCBI WGS metagenome assembly PDWI01 (sample SAMN01162508, study PRJNA174530) | Oral metagenome, whole genome shotgun sequencing project. | biome: Marine environment; feature: Marine mammal; material: Swab sample of the gingival sulcus; isolation source: swab sample of gingival sulcus... | reverse complement strand
CCATCATACAAAAGAAATGTTGGATTAATTTTTCAAGACTTTGCTTTGTTTCCTCATTTATCAGTAAAAAAGAATATTTTATTTGGAATAAGTCATAAAGCAAGAAAATATAAGATAGAAAAGCTAAATTATATTAGTAAGTTGTTTGAAATAGATGATTATTTAAATAGGTATCCAAACGAACTTAGTCATGGTCAAAAACAGAGAGTTGCTATTGCAAGAGCTATTGTATGCGAACCAAGTATTTTGCTCTTTGATGAACCATTTAGTTCTTTAGATTCTGAAATAAAATCAAAGATGAGAAATGATATAAAAAATATATTAAATAAAATTGATATTACATCTGTTATTGTTTCTCATGATAAAGAGGATTTAAATTTAATTTGTAATAGACAAATAAGTATTTAAAAATATAGCTGAAAAGTGATTGAAAATTTAAAATATTTATGTTAAAATATTCAAGATTGAAATACACACCTATTTGGATTATATGCTTGTGCGAAAGTGGCCATATAAGAAGATAAATAGGGAGGCAAAAACAAGGAGGAAATATGTCAGTTGTATCAATGAAAGATTTATTAGAGGCTGGTGTACATTTTGGACACCAAACTAAGAGATGGAACCCTAAGATGAAGAAGTATATATATACTCAAAGAAATGATATATATATAATTGACTTAGAGCTTACGGTAAAAAAAATAGAAGAGTCTTATGAATTTGTAAGAAATCTTGTTCAAGATGGTGGAAAAATTCTTTTTGTAGGCACTAAAAAACAAGCAAGAGAAGCTATTGAGCAAGAAGCAAAACGTGCTGGAATGTACTATATTACACAATCATGGAAAGGTGGACTTCTTACTAACTTCCAAACAATGAGAAAAAGAATTGACTACTTATTTGAAATAGAAGAAATGGAAGAAAATGGTACTTTTGATAGTTTACCTAAAAAAGAGGTTGTTGCATTAAAGAAACAAAAAGCTAAATTAGAGAGATTCTTTAATGGTATTAGAGATATGTATGAACTTCCAGATGCAATTTTCATAGTTGATCAAAATAAAGAAGATATTGCTATACATGAAGCAAAATTACTTGGAATACCAGTAATAGGATTAATAGACACTAACTGTGACCCAGATAAAATTGATTATGTAATTCCTGGTAATGATGATGCTATTAGAGCGGTAAAATTAATTACAAGCACTATAGTTAATGCTGTTGTAGAAGCAAAAGAAGGTGAAATTAATGAGCCTGTTGAAGAAGTAAAAGAAGAAGTTGTTGAAGAAACACAAGAAGTTAAAGAGGAGGAATAAAGTGGCAATTACAGCTAATGATATAAAAGAGCTAAGAGAAAAAACTGGTGCTGGAATGCTTGATTGCAAAAAAGCTCTAATTGAAAAAGATGGAGATATTGATGCAGCAGTTGATTATCTAAGGGAAAAGGGTCTTGGTAAAGCAGCTAAAAAAGTTGATAGACTTGCATCAGAAGGTCTTGCTACTTTAGTTTTTGAACAAGAAAAAAATAAAGCTACAGTATCAGAAATAAATTCAGAAACTGATTTCGTTGCTAAAAATGAAAACTTTATTGAATTGTGTAAGAAAGTAACAAAACATATTGCTGATAATAATATTGAAACAGTTGAACAGTTAAATGAGAGCACTATTGATGGTCAAGCATTTACAGATATGTTTAATTCACAAATTGCAACAATAGGAGAAAATTTAGTTGTAAGAAGAATGTCTACTATAGAAGCAGCAGAAAATTCTGTTGTTCATGGATATCAACACTTTAATGGAAGAGTAGCTACTATTATGGAAGTGAAATCTGATAGTGTTGAAAATGCAGAAAAAGCAAGAAAGTTTTTATCAAATGTATGTATGCATGTAACAGCTATGAGTCCAACATATTTAGATTATACTGAATTAAATTTAGAGTTTGTAGAAAAAGAATTATTAGCTATGAAAGCTGATATTGAAAAATATAATGATGAAGCAGTTAGATTAGGAAAACCATTAAAGAAAGTTCCAGAATATGGTTCAATGTTACAATTAACTGATGAAGCTCTAGCTAAAGCAGAAGAAGCATTTAAAGCTGAACTAAAAGCTCAAAATAAGCCTGAAAAAATTTGGGATAAGATATTACCTGGTCAAATGAAAAGATATATTGTTGATAATACACAAATTGATCAACAGTTTTGCTTAAATAGTCAATATTATGTGTTAAATGATGAGTTAACAGTAAAAGAGGCATTAGCAGAAGAAGCAAAAAAACTAGGTGTTGAACTTGAAATTACTAAATTCATTAGATTAGAAGTTGGAGAAGGTTTAGAGAAGAAACAAGAGAATTTTGCTGAAGAAGTAGCTAAGCAAATGAATGGTTAATTTTAAAATTTAAAGAGAACACTTGGTGTTCTCTTTTTTAAAGGAGATATATAATGAAGTTTAATAGAGTCTTGTTGAAATTAAGTGGAGAAGCATTAGCTGGTAAAAAAGGTTTTGGAATAGATGATAATGTTCTTGATAAAATGGCAGAACAGATTGTTTCTATGTATAAAAAAGGCTATCAAATTGCTATAGTAGTAGGTGGTGGCAACTTTTGGAGGGGAAGATCGTCAGAGGCAATGGATAGATCAACTGCTGATTATATGGGAATGTTAGCAACTGTAATAAATGGTTTAGCATTACAAAATGCAATAGAGAATTTTGATATACCAACTAGATTACAAACTGCTATAGAAATGGACAGGGTTGCAGAACCGTATATTAGAAGAAAAGCAGTTACACATTTAGAAAAATCCAGAGTTGTTATTTTTTCTGGCGGAACAGGAAATCCATTTTTTTCTACAGATACTACAGCAGCACTTAGAGCGGCTGAAATTGATGCTGAAATCATCCTTTTTGCAAAAACTATTGATGGAGTTTATGATAAAGATCCAAAAGACTTTAAAAATGCTGTTAAATTTGATAAAATGACTTATAAGGAATTACTTGAAAAAGAACTTATGGTTATGGATCAAACTGCCGCAACGCTTCTAAAAGAAAATAATATACCTTCTTTAGTTTTTGATATGACAAAAGAAAATTCTATTATTACAGCTTTAGAAAATGATACGGTAGGTACAATGATAAGGAGGAGTTTTGATGATTAATCAAATAGATATTAAATTAAAAAAACAAATGGACAAAAATATAGAGCATTTTCAAAAGGAATTACACTCAATAAGAGCTGGAAGAGCTAATCCAGGTATTTTAGATAGAGTTATGGTTGATTATTATGGTACTCTTACACCAGTTAATCAGTTAGCCACTGTGACAGCACCAGAAGCTAGACTTATAACAATATCGCCTTATGATAAAACAGCTATTGCAGAAATAGAAAAAGCTATTATAAATAGTGACCTTAATCTTAATCCTAGTAATGATGGTAAATTAATTAGATTAAATTTGCCAATGCTTACAGAAGAGAATAGAAAAGAATTAACTAAGGTTGTAAAAAAACTTGGTGAGGAAACAAAGGTTTCTATTAGAAATGAGAGAAGAACAGCTAATGATGAGCTTAAAAAACTTGAGAAAGAAAGTGAAATAACAGAAGATGATTTAGCAAAGGGAGAAAAAAGAGTTCAGGAAGTTACTGATAATCATACTAAATTAGTTGATGAAATGATAAAAGAAAAAATAGAAGAAATAATGGAAGTATAGTGGAAAAATTAAAGCATGTAGCCATTATCATGGATGGTAATGGCAGATGGGCAAAAGAAAAAGGACTTAAAAGAACGGATGGTCATTTAGAGGGAGTAGAGAGAGTAAGGGATATAATTACAGAAGCACTAGAAATGGGAATCAAATATATAACTTTTTATGCTTTTTCTACTGAAAATTTTAAAAGACCTGATGATGAAAAGACTTTTTTATTTAAACTTATGTTTAAATACTTTAATGCAGAAATTAATTATTTTATAAAAAAAGGAGCAAGAATTAGATATTTTGGAGATAAAACATTATTTTCAAATCCTATTCAAATTGTTTTAGAAAAATCAGAAAGTCTTACAGAAAAAAATAATAAAATAAATGTAAATTTTGCACTTGGTTATGGATCAAGACAAGAAATAGTTAAGGCGATAAATGAAATAATTAAAGATGGTATAGAAGAAGTTGATGAAAAAATCTTTAGTAATTATTTGTATACAAAAGATGTTCCTTACCCAGATTTAGTTATTAGAACAAGTGGTGAGCAAAGAATATCAAATTTCTTACTCTATCAGATAGCATATAGTGAATTTTATTTTGAAAAAAAATATTGGCCTGATTTTAAAGCTGATGATTTTAGAAGAATAATTGATGAATTTTATAAAAGAAATAGAAGATACGGTGGCGTATAAAGAAAAATGGAGGAAAATAAAATGAATATTTTAGTAATAAATAGTGGCTCTTCATCTCTTAAATTTCAGTTACTTAATATGAGTGATGAAAGTTTGATTGTAAGTGGATTAATAGAAAGAATTGGGATTGAAGGTTCAAGACTTGTCTTAAAAAAAGATGATGACAAATATGTTTTAGAAAGAGAACTTAAAAACCATGATGAAGCATTAAGTTTTGTTTTAGAAACATTAATTGATGCAAAATATGCAATTATTAGTTCTTTAGACGAAATTTATGCTGTTGGACATAGGGTTGTTCATGGTGGTGAAGAATATACTAAGAGTGTTGTTGTTGATGATGATGTAATGAAGGGTATTGAGAAATGTATTGATTTAGCACCACTTCATAATCCAGCAAATATTACTGGTATAAAAGCTATTCAAAAGCTATTACCAAAAGTAAAAAATGTTGCTGTTTTTGATACTGCATTCCATTCAGGTATGCCAGAAGAAGCATATATGTATGCAATACCTTATGAATACTATCAAAATTATAAAGTAAGAAGATATGGTTTTCATGGAACAAGCCATAAATTTGTTTCAAATAAAGCAGCCGAATTATTAAATAAAAATGTTAAAGATTTAAAAATTGTTACTTGTCATTTAGGAAATGGTGCTAGTATAGCAGCAGTAAAAGATGGAATAAGTATAGATACATCTATGGGTTTTACACCTCTTGAGGGACTTGTAATGGGTACTCGTTCTGGAGATCTTGATCCTGCAATAGTTGAGTTTGTATCAACTAAAGAAAATTTAACTGCTTCAGAAGTTGTAAATGTTCTTAATAAAAAATCTGGTGTTCTTGGTGTAAGTGGTGTTTCAAGTGATTTTAGAGATATTGAAGACAAGGCAAAAGAAGGAAATAAGAGAGCAGAATTAGCGCTTAATATGTTTGATCGTAGAGTGGCTAAATATGTTGCATCTTATGCAGCAATGATGGGTGGAGTTGATGCAATAGTGTTTACAGGTGGTATTGGTGAGAATAGTGCAAGTAATAGAGAAGCTATTTGTGATATGCTTACATTTATTGGTGTTGAATTAGATAAAGAATTCAATAATACTAGACCTAAAAATAAGTTAATTTCATCTAAAAATTCAAAAGTAGATGTATTAGTTGTTGAAACTAATGAAGAATTAGCGATTGCTAGAGATACTAAAGAATTAGTTTAATGATTATTAAAGAATATATTTTTAACGACTTAAAATATAGTATTCAAATAAGTAAAAAGAAAATAAAAAATATATACTTAAAGATAAGTGCAGATAATGAGATAAAGTTGTCTGCACCTTCTTATTTTTCAGATAAAAAAATAGATGAATTTATATATTCAAAAAAAGAGTGGATAAAAAAGCATTATAATCCAAATTTTGATAAAAATGAAACAAAAATATTTGGAACTAGATTTGATATTTTAATAAATATTACATTAAAAGATGAGAAAGTATTAATTATAAACAATCAATTAAATTTGTTTGTAAATAAAATTGAAAATAAAGATAAGATATTAGATGAATACTATAAAAGTGAATTAATAAAATTAATAGGTAAATATACTAAAAGGTATTCTGAAATGATGGAACTTGATTTTGAACATACTTTTAAATTGAAATCTATGAAATCACTTTGGGGAGTAAATCATTATAATAAAAAAGAAATAGTTTATAATTTAAAACTTATACATATAAAAAAAGAATTTGTAGAATATGTTGTTGCACATGAATTATCACATTTTACCCATCAAAATCATAGTAAAAACTTCTATAATTATTTAAGTGAGTATGTGCCAGACTATAAGGAAAAAAGAAAAATAAGTAATAAACATAGTTGAAGGTTCTGTTTTTTATAAAATATTTTTTTTAGTAGAAAATTCTATTAAAAAATATTTTAATTTTATAAATTTGACATTTATATTACACTTATTATAATATTAATATTTGAAAAGAGGTAAAATGAAAAATGTATTAAAGAGATTTACATTAGTTTTTTTAATGTTCGTTGTAGTATTTATAATTTCAAATATTCTTCAAATAAAACCATCATATGCAGAAAATAAATTAATTAAGATAGAATGTGATGGACTTAGATTTAGAAGTCATCCTTGGGGAGACGTTTTAGGCTCTGTTGTAAAGGGAGACTTATATAAAGTTTGTTCTTCAATAAATGATTATAATGGCAATTTATGGTACAAAATAAATGTAAATGGTAAATATGCGTATATTTTTGCTGGAAATGGATATACAAGTAAAGTAAAATTTAATAAAAATACAATATTTAAACCAAGATTAACAGCTCCAAATAAAGATAGTAAATTTTATTCAAGTGATAATGATTTTTATAAGTATGGTTATGGGATGCCTAATTGCACGAGCTATGCTTGGGGAAGAGCTTATGAAATTTTAGGTCAAAAGCCAACATGGTTACAAATTGTTAATGCTAAAAAGTTTTACGATAGTAATTCTGAAAATTTTCCTTTCGGTAGAGGAAATAAAATAAAAGTTGGTTCAATTATATGTTGGGGAGCTAATGATAGGAATTATTATGGACATGTTGCCGTTGTTGAAAAAATAGATAGAGATGGAAAAGTTACAATATCTGAATCTAGCTGGGGAGAGTCCTACTTTAGAACCAGAATATACAATTCTGTAAAAGAACTTGAAAAATCTTATGGTGATGCCTTTAAAGGATATATATATTTGGGTGATTTTAATAGTAAAAGTAATAATTATAAAGAAAAGGTTAGAGTAACAGAATATACATCTGTTAGAAAAAAAATAAAAGGACAAAATGTAGGTGTATTGTATAGAAACTCTATCGTAAGAGTATATGATAAAGTATATAATTCTAATGGAATAAAATGGTATAAAATAAAGTTTAAAGGTAAATTCGCTTACATAAATTCACTAAGTACAAGTAAGAATTTAAAAGCTCAAAAAACTTATAATATTAGAACGCTATATAAATTATTAGTTTATAATGATGCCAGTGGTAAAAAAATAGGAACTATAGACAAAAATACAGTAAAAACAGTATATGGTTATAAAAAAGATGTATATGGAAATATATGGTATAGAATATCTTATGGTAAAAAAATGGGATATATAAATTCAAAATACATTTCTAAAAGATTAAATTATAACGTAAGAGCAACACGTCAATTAGTTGTTAGAAATAATCCTTATGGTAAAATAGTAGGAAATCTGTATAAAAATACAATAAAGACTGTATATGGACATAAGACAGATAAATATGGAAAAAAATGGTATAAGGTTTATTTTAAAGGCAAAAAAAGGTATATCTATGCTAACTATACAAGTAGAAATCTTAAATTTCAAGTAAAAACAAATTATTATCTTAATGTAAGAAAATCACCATACGGCAAAATAATAGATGGTGTTAATAAGAATATAATAAAAACCGTATATGGATATAAAACAGATAAAAAAGGTGAAAAATGGTATAAGATTATAAATAATGGTAAATATGGATATATTCATAGTGCTTATACAACTTTAGATATTAAAAAAAATAAAAATTTTAATGTAAAAATTAACTATGATTTAAACGTGAGAAAAATTCCATGGGGTGAAAAAATTGGATTGATATATTATGGAACAATATATAAAGTTTATGATCAAAAAAGAGATAAAAATGAAGAAATATGGTATAAAATTTCTTATAAAGGTAATATAGGATATATAAAAGCAGAGTTTACTACTAGATAGTATTATAAAATATATTATATTTTAACAAAAATTAATTAATACTAAGTATTTTTGCTTGACAATAAGAGTAAAAAAATATATAATCTGTATGTTAATTAGGAGATGTTATGAATCTAGAACTTAAAAATTTAACTAGAGGAATTATTGATGTATTAGAGATTGATTGTTTTATTGATTCTGATGTATCTTTAGATGTAATATCTAAAAGCAAAACATATATTACAGGAAAGGCTCATAGTAAAGCTGATAATATATTTATTAGTTTGAATATAGTATTACCTATTGTAGTTAACTGTGATAGATGTTTAGATGAGACAAGTTATGAATATAATTTTGTTTATGATGGTGAAATATTAAAAGAAGATATTGAGAAATTTAATTTAAAAAAATTGGTTGATGAAGAGATTTTTTTGAATAATCCAACAAAGGTTTTATGTTCAGATGAATGTAAGGGATTATGTATGAAATGTGGAATTAATCTAAATATGGGTAAATGCAAATGTGAGTTTGAGCCTGTTTCATCACCATTTGATGTTCTTGATTCAATATTTAAGTAAGGAGGGTTAATATGGCAGTACCAAAGCGAAAAACTTCAAAAGCTCGTAGAGATAAGAGAAGAGCAAGTAATATAAAAATGAGTGCACCTGCTACAATAGTATGTAAGAGTTGCAATGAAAGAATTGTTCCTCATCAAGTTTGTCCATTCTGTGGTAAATATAAAGGTGAAGAAGTTATTTCAGTTGAAGTATAAAAATTTTAACCCAGTTATCTGGGTTTTTTTATATTTGTGATTTTATCTTTATATAAAATATTATATAATATTATACGGAGGAAATTATGATAATTGGTATAGATGCAATGGGAGGAGATAATGCTCCTAAAGCTATAATAGATGGAGTAATTGAAGCAAAAAAAAATATAGATGCAAAGTTTGTATTATATGGTAATAAAGATATCATTGTTAAGTATGTTAATGATAAAGATATTGATATAGTACATTGCACACAAATTATAGAAAATGCAGACAAACCGGTAATGGAAATAAGAAGAAAGAAAGACTCATCACTTGTTAGAGGTTTTTTAGATTTAAAAGAAAAGAAAATCGATGGATTTTTATCAGCTGGAAATACAGGTGCAATTCTTGTTGGTGGTATGTTTGTTACAGGAAGAATTGAAGGTATAAAAAGGCCAGCGATTACATCTATTTATCCAACTTTAAATAATGGTATAAGTTTGTTATGTGATGCTGGAGCAAATGCTGATTGTAAGCCAGAATTTCTATTAAAGTTTGCAGAAATGTCATCTCTTTATTCTTCTTTAGTTTTGGGTGTTAAAAATCCAAAGATTGGACTTGTAAATGTTGGTTCTGAAAGTACAAAAGGTAATCAACTAGTAATTGAAACACATGAGTTGTTACGTAATAGTAATCTAAATTTTATAGGTAATGTTGAAGGAAGAGATTTGGCATTTGGTGTAAGTGATATCATAATTACAGATGGTTTTACTGGTAATATAATATTAAAGTTGACTGAGGGACTTGCAAAGAGTTTTGGAATTAAGTTAAAAAATATTTTTAAACAAAATCCTATAAATTTATTTTGTGGAATATTATTAAAAAAATCATTTGATAAATTTAAGCAAGATACAGATTATAGAGAGTATGGTGGTGCACCACTTTTAGGTGTGAATGGATATGTTGTAAAAGCACATGGAAGTAGTGATAAAAAGGCAATAGTAAATGCTATAAAATATTTAAAAAAATATATAGAAAGTGAAATGGTAGAAAAAATTAGAAATGAAAATAGATTATAAAAATAGTAAATTAGTTAATCTTGCAATGACTCATCCTTCATATTCAAACGAGTATGGTTTAAAATTTACAAATCAAAGATTAGAGTTTTTAGGAGATGCAATTCTTGATCTTATAATAGGTGAATATTTATATAATACTTATGATGGTAACGAAGGAGATTTAACACAGCTTAGAGCTGCTATTGTAAAAAAGGATACTCTTAGTAAGTTTGCAAAAAAAATAAATATAAATCACAAATTAAAACTTGGAAAGTCAGAAAATTCACTCAATGATTCTATTCTTGCAGATGCGTTTGAGGCACTTATTGCAGCTATATATATTGAAAATGGATATGATTATGCAGTTGAGTTTATATTTACTAATTTTAAGACTGACATTGAAAAAATTATTAAATCTAAACCCAGTGATTATAAAAGTATGTTTCAAGAAAAGATGCACAAAAAAGGAATGCTTAATATAGAATACAGACTTGATAAAGAAGTTGGGAAGGATCATGATAAAACTTTTTATATTTCTTTAATTGTTGATGGGAAATTAATGTCAAAAGCTTATGGTAAGAGTAAGAAAAAAGCTGAAATTATGTGTGCTAAAAAGGCATTAGAGAATGAAAACTAATATAAAAGTACCTGTTTTTATACCACATTTAGGTTGTAATAATGATTGTGTGTTTTGTAATCAAGTGAAAATAACGGGACATATAAATAGTGTTAAAGATAGTGAAATTGAAGATATTTTTAATGAATATACATCTAATTTAGAAAATAAGGAAAATGTTGAAATTGCATTTTTTGGAGGCTCTTTTACTGGACTTAGAAGAGATGTTCAAGAAAAATACTTAAATATAGCAAATAATCTTGTAAAAAAGCATAATTTAAAGGGAATTCGTTTATCAACAAGACCTGATTATATAAATAATGATATTATGGAATTGTTGAGCAAATATAAAATAACAGCAATAGAACTTGGTGTTCAAAGCATGGATATAGATGTTTTAAGGATGTCTAAACGTGGACATAGTGTGTTTGATGTTTATAATGCTGTAAATTTAATAAAAAAGACAGACTATGAGCTAGGACTTCAGATGATGTTTGATTTACCTGCTGATACAAAAGAAAAGTCTATAAATACAGCAAAAAAGTTAATAAATATGAAACCAGATTTTGTTAGATTGTATCCAACACTTGTTTTAAAAGATACAGAACTTGAGAAAATGTATTATGCTAAAACTTATATTCCTTGGGATTATAATTATATGTTAGATACATTAACTATGGTTTATTCTATGTTTTTAAATGCAAATATTGATGTTATAAGATTAGGACTTCATAGTAGTGATGACGTTTTTATTTCATCTATTGTTGCTGGACATTATCACAGTGCTTTTAGAGAAGTGGTACTTTCTAACATGTTTAAAATATCCCTTGATAAAACATTGGAAAGTTTTAGTACAATTTATGTAAATAGAAGTGATAAGTCAATCGCTGCTGGAATAAATGCAGTAAATAAAAAATATTTTTTAGAAAAAAATATAAAATTTAAAATAAAAGAGTCAGATATAAAACGGTTTCATTATGAATTAGACGGAAGGATATATTGTATATATGATATTACAAAAGGTTGAGATAAAAGGATTTAAAAGTTTTGCAAATAGAACTGTAATTAAATTTGTAGACGGAATAACATGTGTAGTTGGACCAAATGGATGTGGAAAGAGCAATATTACTGATGCTATTAGATGGGTATTAGGCGAACAGAGTACAAAAACATTAAGAGCAAAGAAAATGCAAGATGTAATATTTGGTGGAACTCAACATAGACAAAAGACAAATTTTGCAGAGGTTATACTTTATTTTTTAAATGATAATAATAAAGAGACTTCTTTAAGAAGAGTTCTTCATAGTTCTGGTGAAAGTTCATACAGTATAGATGGCGTTGATTGTAGACTAAAAGATATTAAAGAACTTATAATGGATACTGGAATAGGAATAAGTGGTTATTCTATAATTGGTCAGGGCAATATTGAAGATATATTGAGTGACTCTAAATTTGATAGAAGAAAAATTTTTGAAGAAGCATCAGGAATTAGCTATTTACATATAAAAAAAGATGAAGCAACAAAAAGACTTATTAAAGTTGATGATAATATTCTTAGAATTAATGATATTTACCAAGATTTATCTGTTCGTATTAAGCCTTTAGAAAAGGAAGCAAAAAAAGCAGAAGAATATATTGAGATTAGAGATAAGTTAAAGGATGTTGAGATTTATCATGCAAATAATGATTGTGTTAAATTTGAGGAAAATTTAAAAAAACTCGGTAAACAAAAAAATGCTTTAGAAATAGAAATGTATGAAAAAAATTCAAAAAGAGATGAAATAATTGAATTAAAAGAAGAAGTAGATAAAAAGATATTAGGTTTTTCTAATGAATCAAGTGCATTATTAGAACTTCAAAGAGATAAAATTGAAACAAGAGATAAACTTAATATAGAAATAAATGTAGATGAAGAAAAAATTAGACAATATAAAACAAATTTAGATTCAATAAATATTTCTTTAGAACAAAAAGATAAAGAAATAAAATTAGTAACAAAGGAATTAGATGAACTAAATTTATATATAGAGGAAATTGAAAATAAAAAATCTTCAATAAAAGATGAAATATCAAGTAAAGAGTTAGAAATATCAAAATTAAAGAGTAGTCTTGAACTTCTTGGTGTATCAAAAGAAAAATTAGATGAAGAAATAAAAGATATTGTTTTAAAAATAGAAAATTGCAAGTTAAAAAAAGATAATACAAGTATGCAGTTTAAACTTATTTCTGATAGATTAGAAGAATTTAATTCGTTAAAAAAAGAAAATCAAGATGAAATAAGTGATTTAGAAAATTCTATAAATATGAATAAGAAAGAGCTTGAAAAATATAAAGAAAATTTAGTAGAAATTTCTAATATAATAGAAAATATAAATAAAGAATTGAAAATTAAAAAAGAACAAAGAATAGAAGTTGATAAGTTTATTAATGAGAGTAAATCTTTACTTGCTAAAAACACAACAGAAAAAAATGTTATATCAAGACATGTTCTTGGCAATTCAAGATATGAAGATATTATTAATTATATAAAAAAATCAAATTATTCTAGTGAATATGTAGGAACTGTAAGAGAACTTATAAAAGTACCTAAAAAATATGAGAAAGCAATGGAAGTTGCGCTTGGTTCTAGTGTTAATAATATTGTTATAAAAAGTGCAGATGCAGTAAGTGAAATAATAAAGCATATTACTAAAAATAAACTTGGTAGGGCAACTTTTATTCCTTTAGATTTTATACAAGATTTTAAAATTAATAAATCAAGTGGAGATGGTATTATTTCTCATGCTATAGATGCTATTGAATTTGATGATATTTATGATAAATTATTTAGATTTTTATTTAAGAATACTCTAATTGCAAAGGATATTGATAGTGCTGTTACTTTTTCTAAAAAAGTTTCATATAGAGGTGTAATTGTTACTTTAGATGGAGAAATTGTTCAAGTAAAGGGTAAAGTTACAGGCGGGAAAACAACTAAAAAAAGAGATAATATTTTTACATTAATTAATAGGCAGAAGGAGTTAGATGAAGAAATAAGTTTATTAACTGAAAATATAAGAAAAAAAGAAAATGAATTTAAAATAATAGAATTAGACATTGAAAAGTTAAAATCTGATTTATCTGCAAAAAATGATATTTATACAATGATTAATGATGATCTTGCTATAAAAGAAAAAGATATTTTAGAAAATACTTTAAAATATAATTTATCTAATGAAAAATTATCAGATTTGATTAATACTGTTAAAAATATTGAAGAACAAAAAAAATATTATAATAAAGAAATTGAAAAAATAGAAAATGAAATGAATAAATTTCAACTTATATTTGAAACAATGAAAGAAAAAAGTGGGATTGACAAAGAGGGAAACGATCAAAAACATTTAGAAGTATTAAATCAAGAAATAGTAGATTTAGGTATTAAGAGTGCAAGACTTGATGAAGAGATTATTTTTAAAAAGAATGAATTTATAAAATTAAATGAAAATATAAAAATTCAGAATGATAATAAAGAAAAAATAAAAATAGATTTTACTTTTATAGAAACTGAATTAAATAATTTAGTTGAGAAAAATGATAATAATAAAGAAGCGTTTTCTAAATTATTATTAGATATAAGGGATTTAAAATCTAAATTATCTGGTTATGAAAAAAATGTTGAAAATTCAAGAGAAGAAATAAAAAAACATGATAGAGAATTTTATGAAATAAATAACTGGATTAATGAAAATAGTATTATTTTAAGAGATATTGAAATTGAAATTGCAAAAAATGAGGATAGAAAAAATAATATTATAAATTATATTTATGAAAAATATGGACTTAATTTTGCTAGTCTAAAAATTAAAAAGAGTAATGAGTATGATAACTATACAAAAAAAGACATGCAGTCTTTAAAATCAAGTTTAAAAAAATTAGAGCCTGTAAATCTAAATAGTCCTAAAGAATATAAGGAATTAAAAGAAAGATATGATTTCTTTACAAAACAAATTAATGATTTAAATATGAGTAAAAAAGATATAAAATCAACTATAAAATCATTAGAAGAAAAAATGAAAATTGATTTTATAAAAACTTTCAATGATATTAAAGAAAATTATTCTGATATTTTTTCTAAATTGTTTAGAGGTGGAGAGGCTAATATATATTTAGAAGATGAAGAAAATGTTTTGGATAGTGATATTGTAATATTAGCATCACCTCCTGGAAAGAAGCTTAAACATTTAAGTTTATTATCTGGCGGTGAAAAGGCACTTACAGCTATTGCACTTTTATTTGCTGTTTTAAGATCTAAACCAGCTCCATTTTATATATTAGATGAAATAGAAGCAGCACTTGATGATATAAATATTTATAGATTTGGAACATTTCTTGAAGAATTTTCAAAAAATAGTAAATTTATACTTATAACCCATAGAAAGCCAACTATGGAATTTGCTAGTGCATTATATGGTGTTTCTATGGAAGAAAAAGGTATATCAAAAATGGTATCTCTTGAAATAAAGTAAAGGAGAGTTTATATGTTTAAAAATATGATAGAAAAATTTAAAAGTTCACTTGAGAAAACAAGAAAAAATATCACATATAAAATGGATCAATTATTTGGATATTATGATGACATTAATGATGAATTTTTAGAAGAATTAGAAGAATTATTAATACTTGCTGATATTGGATTTGACACAGTTAATATAATTATGGAAAAATTAGAGGATAGGATAAGAGAAGATAGGATAAATGAACCAAGTAAGGTAAAACCTGTATTAAAGGAAATAATGGGGGAGCTTATATCACACGATAATTATTTTGATTTTGATAATCCACCAAAAGTGATTTTAATAATTGGAATAAATGGTGCTGGAAAAACAACGACAATAGGTAAGTTATCGAAACTTATAAAAAATAAAGGTAACAAGGTTTTACTTGCTGCAGCAGATACTTTTAGAGCAGCTGCTATTGATCAGTTAAAAGTATGGGCAGAGAGAGCGGATGTAGATATAGTTCATCAGAGTGAGGGAAGTGATCCTGCAAGTGTAATTTATGATGCTATTAATAAATCTAAAAGTAATAATTATGATGTTTTAATATGTGATAGCGCTGGAAGACTTCATAATAAGAAGAATTTAATGATGGAGTTACAGAAGATAAAAAAAATAATAACAAGAGAGTATGATGAAAAAGATATTTTAACTCTTTTAGTTTTAGATAGTACAACAGGACAAAATGCAATAAATCAAGCTGTTGAATTTAAGGAATATGCTAAAATGGATGGAATAATACTTACAAAACTTGATGGTTCTAGTAAAGGTGGGTTTGTTTTTAGTATAAAAGAAAAACTTAGTATGCCTGTTATGTTTGTTACTTTGGGTGAACAAATAGATGATATAGAAGTTTTTGATGCTGATAGTTTTGTTGAAGGTATATTTTATGACTATAAACAGTAGAAATTTTATTAATTGATTGGAAAGTGCTATAATATTATATATGGAGGGTAATATGAAAAAAATATTAAATATGTTGGATAAAAAAATAAACTTTGAAAATGCAAAGGCACATTGTGATGTACCTTGTGGAATATATGATCCAATTAATGCACAAATTAGTGCTTTAACAGTAGTTAGAATGGTTGATTTGTTAGAAGAACTTTATAGTGGAGATGATAATAAGAGTGCGGATTTTGCAAATAAAGCATCACGCTATATTTCAAATAAAGAAGAGCATGCTGAGAATGTTAAACATGAAATTAGAATTATTTGGGGAGACTTTATAAAAGAAGAACAAGTTGAGAAATATCCACAACTTAATGCGATTGTTCATTCTATTATGAAGTTAGGTTCTGCAGCAAGACAGCAAGTAAATAGAGATGTTGCAGTTGAGCTTGTTGATAAAGTTAATGAATTTGCAGAAATTTTTTGGGAAATTAAAGGAATGCAGACAGTTAAGGCAAAAGCACCTTATAAGCCTGCTCTTGAGATAGTATATAGAAAAATATAATGTTACAGATACTTAAAGTTACTGGAAATAGTATGGCTTATAAGTATTTAGATGGTGATTTTGTTTTAATTTTAAAATCACCCTTTTTTAAATATTTTTTAAAAGAAAAAAGAGATTTAGTTTTTAATAAAGCACCTTATGGAATAATGATTAAATCTATAGAAAAAATAGATAAAGTAAATAAAAAAATTGATTTAAAGGGATTAAATAATAATAGTATAGATAAAAAATATTTAAAAGATGTGCCATATAATGATGTTTTAGGAATTGTTATAAAGAAATTTTAAAGAGGGTATATATGGAATTTAATTTTAAAGAAGGTATTATTGGCAAGTCAGAAAAGACAGTTACAATAAAAGATACAGCAAAAATGTTTGGAAGTGGTAGTATAGAGGTTTTTGCTACGCCACTTATGATAGGATTAATGGAAAATTCTGCACTTAATTGTGTTGATGATTTATTACCAGATGGATATTCAACTGTTGGAATAAATGTAACTGTAGACCATATTGCTGCAACTCCTGTTGGAGATATTGTAAGAAGTGAAGCTACATTAATAAAAATAGATGGTAAAAAACTTACCTTTAATGTTGAGGCTTTTGATACAAAACAAATGATTGGTAAGGGGACTCATACTAGATATATTGTTGATGTAGATAAGTTTAATGACAAAGTCAAAAGATGATTTTTATATTTATAAAAAGCAAAAAGAGGTTATTTCAACCTCTTTATTTTAATAATTTTATAACATTAATGAATTTTTTTCATCTCCGAAAACGATTATGTTAACTAGAGTTCCATATTCATAAATAATTTTTTTGTTTTTATCTATAAAAAGTTTGTCTTCAAAGTTTTGTAATATTTCTTTTTCATTTAGACTATATTTATAGGCAATATTTTTTAATTTAATAGTTGATTGTTCTATGTCATCTATAACTATTCTCTTTTTTACTGGAATAGAGGCTAAATTAGGGTCAATGCCTAAATCGTATAAAATATTTAATAAATGAATATATTCTTGTTTTCTTTCAATTCCTTTTATATTTGTATTGTTTAAAATTTCATCATGAATATTTCTTTGCATTGTCCATACAATTATTACTTTTTCTTTTACGTTGTCTTTCATTTTTTTAAGTATATTCTTTAGATTAAGCATCCTATATATAGAGTTTACAGAAAGTAATACATCAACTTTATTTAATTGTGTATCTTCATATTTTGAATTAATAAAATCTATGTTTTCTATATTTGCTAATTTAACTTTTTGTTTTAATATGTTCAACATATCTTTTGAAAAGTCTACTGCTATTATTTTTTTACTAAATTTTGATATAGGAATTGTAAATTTTCCTGTACCTGAACCAATTTCTATTATATTTTTATTTTCTCCTATTATTCTTTTTAATATTGGAAATATATTTGGTGCGTATTCGTAAAGTGAAGGTACTGTATCATATTTTTTTGAATATTCATTCCAAAAACTTAGCTCTGCTTCATCACTAAATGCTCTTATAGAATATCTTTTTTCTCTATTTTTTATAACATCAATCCATATTTCTTGTGGAGATAGGTTATGCTTTTTTAATTTTTTTATAAAGTGACTTTTATTCATAATATTTTCCATTTCTATTTAATCTATTTCAAAGTAATTATAAGTGATGTAATGTTTTTATTCAATATAATAATGTTATCATGTTTTTATTTTAAGTCATTATGTTGTAACTAGAAATATAAAAATAATATAAATATTTAAAATAAAATAATATGTAAACTTATTTAGATGTAAGTTGACATATCACTTGATTTAACTTAATATAATTATGTAATTATATTGTAAATAAGGGAGAAATTATGAAAAATAAAAAAATTAGATTAAAATTAATGTCATTTTTATTGGTATTTGTTTTTGTATTTACGCCATTTATAAATACTGATTTTAATACAAATGTTTATGCAGAAAATAAATATTCTTTAAGTGTGGAAGAATATAAAACAAAAAGTGCTACAGAATTAGCAGAACTTGTAAAAACTAAAAAAGTAACTCCAAAACAATTATTAGATATTGCTTACAAAATAATTGAAGAAGAAAATCCAAAGTTTAATTCTGTAATTACAACTAGAAAAGAAGAAGTGTATAAAGAGGCTGAGGAATTAGTAGATGATGGTAACAAACCTTTTTTTGGTGTGCCGTTGTTAGTTAAAGGAATTGGTCATAATATAAAAGATGGCGATGATACTTGGGCTATAAAAGCGTATGAAGGTGTAAAATTTAAACGTGATGGTAGTTATGTAAGAGATTATAAAAAATTAGGATTTCTTATTGTAGGACAAACTAATTATCCAGAATTTGCACTAAAAAGTATTACTAAATCTGGACTTTATGGAGACTGTGGAAATGCCTGGAATAAAAATTATAATTCAGGTGGGTCATCAGGTGGGGCAGCAAGTGCTATATCAACAGGTATGGTATCAGTAGCTTCTGGAAGTGATGCAGGTGGATCTATAAGAATTCCTGCTTCATGGAATAGTGTAATTGGTTTTAAACCTAGCGGAGGTTTATCACATCATGGTAAAGATGATTCTACAATAGTACATTTCCCTTTAACAAAAACTGTAGAAGATACAAAAGTTTTATTTGATTCTCTAAAAAATAAAAGATTAGAAGATAAAGAAAATGAGGTTTTATCTAAAGTAAAGAATATAAAAGATTTAAAAATAGGATATTCTTTAAAATCTCCAATGGGGACAGAGGTTAGTGAAGATGCTAAGAAAGCTGTATTAGAAGCTAAAAGTTTTTTAGAAAAGCAAGGATTTATAGTAGAAGAGGCAGATAGTCCTATTGATGGTCGTAAAGTTATAGAAGATTATACTTTTGGAACTATGGGAATAGGTGGAATTCTAAAATGGAAAAAATTTGAAGAAAAGCTAAAAGAAAAAGGTTTAACAAAAGAGGATGTTGATCCTGTTGTTTGGGGGGCTTATGTTGCAAATAATATGTTCCCTAGAGATTTAGCTAGAGATAAAAGAAATGAAGTAAAAAATAATTATAAAAAGTATACTGAACAAATAAAGGAGTTTCATAAAAAATATCCTATATTTTTAACTCCAACTAATGCTAGAACAGCTCCATTAAATAGTAATAATTTAATGATAGATAGTGATGTAAAAAAATTATATGATATGGAAAATGTTGCTCAAAAAGATCAATTACAACTACTTATTAATCAGTGGAATCCTATGCTTGAATATACACCATTTACTCAGATTGCAAATGTTACAGCAGAGCCTGCTATTTCATTACAAACATATTTATCAAAAGAAAAGTTACCTCTTGGTATAATGCTTAATGCAGAATGGGGAATGGATAAAGTTTTATTAGATATATCTAAATTGTTTGAAGATAATAATATGTTTAAGGTAAGACATACAACAAAATGGATTGAAAAAGGAGAAAATGGTAAAGAATTAAAACCATTTGTAAATGATGCAGATTTTATTAAAGAAGAAAAAGAAATTATAAATGATGGTCTTACTTATGAGTATATAGAGAGTAAAGTTGATGGAAATTTAAAAATACATTATTATATGCTAAAAGCATTTAAAATAGATAATAATGCAACTAAAAAGTATAAAACAGAGTGGGTAGATGATAGTAATAAGGCACTTTTAGATTTAGTGTTAGATAAAGATATAAAAGATAAAAAGGAAATTTCTGGATATAAGTATATTAAAACAGAAAAAGATGATAATGGTAATGTAAAATATATTTATAAAAAATTACTTACAACAAGATGGGTAGAAAAAGGTTTTGAAACTAATAAATTTAAAAAGACAATTGTTGATACTGAATTTATGCCGAAAGAAGATAAGTTTGTTGTAGATAAAATGACTTATGAACTTGTTGATACTGAAATAGTAGATACAGTAAAAACCTATTATTATTCGCTAAAAGCCATTGCATTAACACCAGCAGAGAAGAAAATAACAACAAAATGGGTAGATGAAAAAGGTAATAAGTTAAAGGAAGATATAATAGATAATAAAGCTAAAGAATGTGGTACAATTTTAGATTATAAATTTGTTAAGACTGAAAAAAAATATAATGATAAGGTTGTAATACATGTATTTAAAAAAGTTATTAAATATAAAGCAAGATATAGTTTTGTAAGTGGGACAAAAGGCAAAGATTTGCCAAAAGAAATAAAAGAGATGCTTCCTAAAGATAAAACTGAATTGATTAATGGTAGTGTTGTAAATGCTACACAACCAGTAAATACAGAATTATTAGTGTCTGATGGTAAATGGATATTTAAGAAATATGATAAAAATGAGATTAAGATAGAAGAAAAAGATATTGTTTTTGTTGGAACTTGGGTATTTGAAAAAAAAGCAAGTAAATATATAACATGTTGGATAGATGAAAGTGGGGAAACACTTTTAGCTCCTGTAGAAGATGTAAATAGTAAAGATAAAAGGGATATATCTGGATATGAATATATTAAAACAGAAAAAGATAATAAGGGTAATGTAAAGCATGTTTACAGAAAAATAGTAATACCAGAAAACAAATATATTATATATTGGATAGATGAAAGTGGGAAAACACTTTTAGATCCTGTAGAAGATGTAAATAGTAAAGATAAAAGGGATATATCTGGATATGAGTATATTAAAACAGAAAAAGATAATAAGGGTAATGTAAAGCATATTTATAGAAAAAAAGATACATCAAATGTTAAGATTATATTTAATCTTAATGGTGGGAAAATAAATGGTAGTAGTAATAATGTTATAATTTCATGTAAAATTGGAGAAATTATTAAAATAATAGATGCTCCGCTTAGAGATGGGTATGAATTTGTTTATTGGCAAGGCTCAAAATATTATTCTAATGATAATTATAAAGTAACTGATAATCATACATTTACTGCTAAATGGAAAAAAATTAATCTGCCGTTAACTGATAAAAAAGAATTACCTAAAACAGGTATTTTGTATTCAAATATTATTATCTTAGGCATTTTAATATTATTTGTTGGTATTATTAGTTTAATTAACTCAAATAAATATGAAATATAATTATAAAAATCACTATAGTAAAAATGCTATAGTGATTTTTTATACTTGATAATATATTTTTATTTTTATATTATATTGATATGAAAGTGTATGAAGTAATTAGGGTTATAAATTTAAAAGTATTATTTTTAAGTGAGCATCTAGATAGATTTAAAAATTCAATATTGCATTATAAAAATGTGCCTCTTAGTATGAATACTATATATAGTTCGATATTTAATATTATAAATAATAGTGAAGATAAAAATTTTAATATTAAAATGTGTTTTGATATAGATACTTTAAATTATTCATTTGAAAAGAAGTATTTTGATTATCCAACGCTGAAAATGTATAAAAATGGGATTTCAATAAAAACTTTTGATTTTGTTTTTGAAAATCCTAATATAAAAATAGAGAGAGTAAATTTTAGAAAAGAAGTTGATAAAATAAAAAAAAGAAATAACGCTCATGAAATATTATTTGTAAATAACTATAAAGTATATGAATGTTCTTCAAGTAATATATTTTTTATAAAAAATAATAAAATTTATACATCAAAAGATGAAGATGTTTTAATGGGTGTTACACGAAGAAAAGTTTTTGAAATATGCTCTAATCTTGGAATAGAAATTATAAAAGTTGATTTGTATTTAAAGGATATAAATAAAATGAATTCTGCATTTATAACAAGTACATCTAGAAATATTTTACCTGTAAATAAAATAAATTTAAAAAAATATAATACAAATAATAAAATTTTAAAAAAGTTAATATTAGAATTTGAAAAATTAATTAATGATACTATTTAGATAAGGAGGTATTTTATGGTCTTGACTGGACGAGAAGTTGTAGTCAAAATGGAAGAAAAAATTTCTAATGAAATAAGAAAAATAGATGATTTTAGATTAGAAGTTTTAATAGTTGGTTCTGATGAAGCATCAAATAAATACTTAAATGCAAAGGTAAAGCTGTGTGAAAAATTAGGAATAAAAATAAATGTCACAAAATTAGATGAAAGTATATCTCAGGAAGAGCTTGTATCTAAAGTAAGAAAGATATCTAATAATGGTTGTGCAGGTTTTATTTTAGAAAATCCATTACCTAAAAAATTTAATAAAACCTCTGTTTTAGATGCGATAAATCCTAAAGTTGATATGGATTGCCTTACTTCATATAATCAGGGTAAACTTTTTACAAAAGATGCAATTGTTTATCCTGCAACTGCAAAAGCTGTTGAAGTAATGCTTGATTATTATAATATAGATATACAGTCTAAAAATGTCGTTATTTTAGGTAGAAGCATTGTTGTAGGTAGACCTTTATCTATGCTTATGCTTAATAGAGATGCTACAGTAACAGTTGCACACTCTAAAACTAATAATTTATATGATATAACTAAAAATGCAGATATTTTAATAAGTGCAATAGGTGTTCCAAATTTTGTAAAAAAAGATATGGTAAAAAAAGATGCTGTTATTATAGATGTAGGTATAAATGTAGTTGATGGTAAAATTGTTGGAGATTGTGACTATAAAAATTTAGAGAACTTTGTAGATAGTATAACACCTGTACCAGGTGGAGTTGGTGTAATAACAAATAGAGTTTTAATTATGAATGTTATAGAACTTTTTAGGAGGAAATAATATGAAAACTGATATTCAAATTGCAAGTGAAGCAAATATGCTTCCAATTTCAAAAATTGCAAATGATTTGGGATTAAATGATAATGATTATGATATGTACGGGAAATATAAGGCTAAACTTAATTTAGATATTTTAAATAATACTGAAAAAGAAGGAAATTTAATATTGGTAAGTGCTATAACTCCAACTCCAGCAGGAGAGGGTAAAACTACAACTAATGTTGGATTGTCTATGGCTTTAAATAAAATAGGTAAGAAATCAATAAGTACATTAAGAGAACCATCACTTGGACCTTGTTTTGGAATTAAAGGTGGTGCAGCAGGTGGAGGTTATTCACAGGTTATTCCAATGGAAGATATAAATTTACATTTTACAGGTGATATACATGCTATAACAGCTGCAAATAATTTACTTGCTGCTATGCTTGATAATCATATTCATCAAGGTAATATTTTAAATATAGATACCAGAAAAATTTTGTGGAAAAGAGCAGTAGATATAAATGATAGAGCATTAAGAAATATAGTTGTTGGACTTGGTGGAAAGGTGTGTGGAATACCAAGAGAAGATGGTTTTAATATAAGTGTTGCATCTGAAATAATGGCGGTACTATGTTTAAGTGATGGTATTAGTGATTTAAAATCAAGGCTTTCTAAAATGGTTGTAGCATTTGATAAAGATAATAATCCTGTTACATGTGAGCAATTAGAAGCAACTGGTGCTTTGTTATTGTTATTAAAAGAAGCTATAAAGCCAAATTTAGTACAAACACTTGAAAATACTCCTGCAATAATTCATGGTGGCCCATTTGCAAATATAGCACATGGTTGTAATTCTGTTATAGCAACTAAAATAGGTCTTAAATTGGCGGATTATGTTGTAACAGAAGCTGGTTTTGGTGCTGATTTAGGAGCAGAAAAATTCTTTAATATCAAATGTCAAATGGCAGGCTTAAAACCAAAAGCTAGTGTTTTAGTTGCAACTATTAGAGCACTTAAAATGCATGGTGGTGTAAAAAAGACTGATTTGGTTGATGAAAATATAGAGGCTTTAAAATTAGGATATATTAATTTAAAAAAACAAGTAGAAAATTTACTTAAATTTAATATTCCTGTTGTTGTTGCTATAAATAAGTTTCCAACAGATACAGATAATGAAGTAAAAACTTTAGAAGAAATGTTAAAAGTTGATAATTTTGAGTTTTCTTTGTCTGATGTATTCTCTAAAGGCTCAGAAGGTGCTATTGAACTTGCTCATAAGGTAGTTAGTGCTTGTGAAAATAATAAAAATGAATTTTTACCTTTATATAATAAAGAAATGTCAATTAAAGATAAAATTTCAAAAATTACAAAAGAAATATATGGTGCAAAAAATGTAAACTATTCTGCCAATGCACTTAAAGATATTGCATTATATGAAAAATTAGGATATTCAAATTTGCTTGTGTGTATGGCAAAAACACAGTATTCATTATCAGATGATCCAACTAAGTTAGGAGTGCCAACAGACTTTGATATAAATATAAGAGAGATTAGACTTAGTGCTGGAGCAGGCTTTATAGTTGCGATTTCTGGCTCTGTAATGACTATGCCTGGTCTTCCAAAAGTACCTGCTGCAAATAAGATGGATGTTTTAGAAGATGGAGAAGTTATAGGATTGTTCTAAAATTATTTTAGTTAAATGGAGATTATATTTTAATAATGGATAAGGAAAAATTAAAAGAAAATTGGTTAGAAGAGGAAAGGATAGCTTATATTAAGGGATGGGATTTTTCTCATATTAGTAATAGATATGAAGAGGAAACGGATTTGTCTTGGGATTATAAAGAGATTATTCAAAAATATTTAAAGCCTACAGATAAAATTCTTGATATAGATACTGGTGGAGGAGAATTTTTATTGACTTTAGATCATCCGTTTAATCAAATGAGTGCAACAGAAGGATATCAACCAAATATTAAATTATGTACTGAAAAATTAATTCCTTTGGGAATAGATTTTAAAGCTGTAGATGGATTAGATGATTTACCCTTTGATAATGAAAATTTTGATATAGTTATTAATAGACATGGTGATTTTAATATAAAAGAAATTTATAGAGTGCTAAAAAAAGGTGGACTGTTTATAACACAACAGATTGGTGCTGAAAATGATAGAGAATTAGTAAAATTATTATTAGGTGATATATCTATACCATTTCCTGAACAATATTTGAATAAATTATGTAATAAGTTTAAAAAAATTGGATTTAAAATATTAAGGGCAGAGGAAGAATTTAAGCCTATAAAGTTTTATGATGTAGGTGCATTAGTATGGTTTGCAAGAATTATACAATGGGAATTTCCAAGTTTTTCAGTAGAAAGTTGTATTGATAATTTATGTAAAGCACAGAAAATTTTGGAAAGCGCTGGTAGTGTTGATGGTAGAATTCACAGAATATTACTTGTGTGTAAGAAATAATTAATAAACTGAAAATATAGACAAATAATGGGAAATGTATATATTAATTAAAGCATCTGTTAACTTAGATGCTTTTTTAGTGTGAATAAAAAGAGTGAAATTAATACAATATGAAATATTACTAAATTTATTGACAATATAATGTATGTGTAATAAACTAATTATAGATTTCAATAATAAAAGAGGAGTATGTTTATAACGCTTTAAGAGAGAAAACGGTGCTGTGAGTTTTTAGTATGTGTAAACAGAAGGTTGCTTTTTAGAAAAAATAGGTTGTGCTATATAGCTAATGTTGAGAGCCAGTTATGGAATTAGGGTGGTACCACGATTATGTCGTCCCTTTGATTTATAAGGCTTTTTTATTTTATAGGGGGGAATTATGCAAAAAAATTATAATCCAAAAGAATTTGAAGAAAAAATATATAAAATGTGGATGGATAAAGGTCACTTTAAAGCTAAAGTAGATAAAAACAAAGAACCATATACAATAGTCCTTCCGCCACCAAATATTACAGGAAAACTTCATGAGGGTCATGCTTTAAATCATACTTTACAGGATATTCTTATTAGAACAAAAAGAATGCAAGGTTATGAAGCGTTATGGCTTCCGGGTACAGACCACGCTTCTATTGCAACAGAAGTAAAAATTCTTGAAATGATTAAAAAAAATGAAAATAGGACAAAACAAGATTTAACAAGAGATGAATTTTTAGAGTATGCTTGGAAATGGAAAGAAGAATATGGTGGTTCTATTGTTGAACAAATGAAAAAATTAGGTAATAGTTGTGACTGGGATAGAGAACGTTTTACAATGGATGAAGGTTGTAATAAAGCTGTCACAGAAGTCTTTGTTAAAATGTATGAAGAAGGGATTGTATATAGAGGAAATAGAATTATACATTGGTGTCCTGATTGTAAGACAACTTTATCGGATGCAGAGATAGAGCATACATTAAAAGAAGGTAATTTTTATCATGTAAATTATCAAATAGAAGGTACAAATGAATATCTTGAAATTGCAACAACTAGACCTGAAACAATGCTTGGAGATACAGCGGTTGCAATAAATCCTAATGATGAGAGGTATAAACATTTAATAGGAAAAAAAGTAATAGTGCCTCTTGTAGATAGATTAATTCCAATAGTTGGAGATACTTATGTTGATTTAGAAACAGGAACAGGTGCGCTTAAAGTAACACCTTCACATGATCCTAATGATTATGAAATAGGAAAAAGACATAACTTAGAATTTATAAATATATTTACAGATGATGCAAAAATTAATAACTTTGGTGGCAAATATGAAGGCTTATCTAGATTTGAAGCAAGAAAAGTAATTGTAAATGATTTAAAAGAATTAGGCGTGTTAGTTAATGTTAAAAAACATGACCATAATGTTGGATGTTGCTATAGATGTGATAATGTTATTGAGCCAAAGATTAGTGACCAATGGTTTGTTGATATGAGTAAGTTAGCACAACCTGCAATAGATAGTGTCGTTCATGGAGAAATGAAATTTATACCAGATAAATATACAAAAACATATATGAATTGGTTAGAAAATGTTAGAGATTGGTGTATATCAAGACAGTTATGGTGGGGACATAGAATACCAGCGTATTATTGTCAAGATTGTACTAATATAGATGTATCTAAAGTAAATGTAGAAGTATGCAGCAAATGTAATGGTAAGAATATAAAACAAGATGATGATGTATTAGATACATGGTTTTCATCAGCTTTATGGCCTTTTTCAACATTAGGATGGCCTAATAAAACTGAAGACTTAGAATATTTTTATCCAACTAATGTACTTGTTACAGGATATGACATAATATTTTTCTGGGTAGTTAGAATGATGTTTTCTGGACTTAAACAAATGGGAGAAGTTCCATTTAAAAAGACATTAATTAATGGTATTGTAAGAGATAAATATGGAAGAAAAGTTTCAAAGTCTTTAGGCAATGGTACTGATCCACTTGATATAATTGATGAATACGGTGCAGATGCTTTAAGATTTATGCTAGTTAATGGAAGTAGTGCTGGAAGTGATACAAGATTTTCAATAGAAAAAGTTGAGAATGCAAGGAATTTTGCAAATAAATTATGGAATGCTTCAAGATTTATTTTATCTAATTATGATGGAGAAAATATAAATATTGATCATACTAAACTTGATATAGCGGACAAATGGATACTTGATGAATTAGATAAAACAATAGATACTGTTACTAATCAAATTGAAAAGTTAGAATTAGGTATTGCATCTAATGAAATTGTTGAATTTATTTGGAATAAGTATTGTGATTGGTATATTGAGTTATCAAAAAATAGAGTATATAGTGACAATAAGGAAGAAAAAAATAATGCAATGTCTGTGCTTATAGTTGTATTAAAGGATATGCTTAAATTGCTTCATCCATTTATGCCTTTTATTACAGAAGAAATATATCAATCAATACCAAATAATGATGAAGATTTAATTGTTAGCTCTTGGCCTAAAAAGAAAAATATTAAATTAGATAGTAATATAATGCAGGAGATAATGGATGCTATAAAGAAAATAAGAAATTTAAGAGTTGAAATGGATATACCTAATTCTAAAAAAAGCAGATTATTTATATATGCTGAGGATAGTTACGCTGAACAAATAATAGAAAATGAAGATTATTTTAGCAGGCTTTGTAGTGTGAGTGAGATAATAAAAACTGATAAAGAGATAGAAAATTCTGCTTTAATAGTTTTAGATAATATGAATTTATCTCTTCCATTAGATGATTTAATTGATTATAAAAAAGAATATGATAGATTAAAAGAAGAACTAAAAAAGGCAATATCAGAGATTAAGAGAGCGGAATCTAAATTATCAAATGAAGGTTTTACAAGCAAAGCACCAAAGAAATTAGTTGATGTAGAAAAAGAAAAACTTCAAAGTTATAATGATATAAAGGATGAGCTTGAGAAAAAAATCAATGAAGTCAAATCAAAATTATAATATTACTCCTAGTTTAAATAATATAAAAATTCTTATGGAATTGTTGGGTAATCCACATAAAAAATTAAAATATATTCATGTAGCAGGTACAAATGCAAAAGGTTCAACTTGTAGCTATATAAATGAAATACTAATTGATGCAGGGTATAAAGTTGGACTTTTTACATCACCTCATTTAATAAAAATTAATGAGCGTTTTAAAATAAACAATATTGATATAGTTGATGCTGATCTAAACAGATTATCAAATATTGTTGAGGATACGATAAGAACTAAAGAGAATTTTAATCCATCTTTTTTTGAAAAGATATGTGCTGTTTCATTTTTATATTTTTTAGAAAATAAATGTGATTTTTGTATTATGGAGGTTGGTCTTGGTGGAAGATTTGATGCTACTAATATTATAGAAAATAGTGAGGTTAGTGTAATTACACCAATAGGATTAGATCATATAAAAATACTAGGAAATAATGTTGAAAAAATTGCTTTTGAAAAGGCAGGAATTATAAAATCAAATTCTAATATAATATCTGCAAAACAAGAAAAAAATGTACTAGATATTTTAAATTTAGTGTCAAAAAATAAAAATGCTACTTTAAAATATATAGATGAAAATGATATAAAAGATATTTCTTTAAGTTTTTATTATTCTACTTTTAAATATAAATCAAATGAATATAGAATATCATTGATGGGAAAAACACAAATATATAATTCAATATTAGCAATAGAAGCAGTTAATATTTTAAGTAAAAAATATAAAATATCTAAAGATAATATAAAAAATGGACTTATAAATACATATTTACCTGCGAGAATTGAAGTTTTATCAAAAGAGCCTTTGTTTATTATTGATGTTGCTCATAATAATCATTCTGCAAGTAATATTTTAAATTCAGTTATAGATATTATTGATAGAAAAATTATATTTGTTCTGGGTTTTAATAGAGAAAAAGATTATAATGATATACTAAAAACAATTAAACCTTTTTCTAAAGTTGTAATTGCAACAGAGCCAATTTGTGATAATGCTTTAAAAACAGATGAATTATATGATACATTAAAGAATATGGATATTATTTCAAAAAAATCTAAAAATATAACTAATGCTATTGATTTGGCATTAGATATAGCAGATAAAGATGATGTGATATTTTGTTTTGGATCTTTTTATCTTGTTGGTTACATAAAGGAAATATTTATAAAAAAAAGTAATAATTTCTAAAATTTATATAAAATATTTTTGGAGGTTATTATTTATAATATTAAGGATTTGCCTAATGATGAAAGGCCAAGAGAAAAGTTAATAAAATATGGTGTTAAAAGTTTAAGTACAGCGGAATTAATTGCTGTGCTTTTTCGTTCTGGTACTAGGGATATGTCAGCAATAGGATTAGCAAACAAAATTATTTCTCATTTTAAGGATGGGTTAAAAAATATATCTGTTGAAGAATTTATGAGTATAAAAGGTGTGGGGATTGCTAAGGCTACATCTCTTGTCGCAGCACTTGAACTAAGCTCAAGATTAAATTATGTTTCTAATAAAGTGAAAATTACTTCTCCAGATATTGTGTATGAAGTTATAAAAGATAGATTGGAAAATCTTAATGTTGAGAATTTTATGGTAGTTATATTAAATACTAAAAATGAAGTTGTTAAAATAAAACTGCTTACAAAAGGTACGATAAATAATGTGATAGTTCATCCAAGAGAGGTTTTTAATATAGCAATTAGATCTATGGCTAATTCAATTATTATTGCACATAATCATCCAACAGGAGATAGTACACCATCAAAAGAAGATGTTATTATAACAAAAAGGCTTATAGAAGTTTCAAAAATAATTGGAATAGAACTTTTAGACCATATAATAGTTGGGAATAATAATTATTGTAGTTTAAAAGAAAAGGGTTATTTTACGTAGTTATATGTTATTATAATAAAGAGGGAAGAAGTATATGATAAGTTTATTAAAGTATAAAAAGGACAGTTATAATAATAGAATTGTATTTGATGATGGCAAAATAATATCTGCTATATATTCAAATGAAAATGAAGTAAATAAAGGAGACTTATATTTAGGTGAAGTAGTATCTAAGTCTATAAATGGATATTTTGTTAATCTAGGCAGATTTAATGCTTATACTAATGATACTGATTTGATAATAGGTAAAAATTATGTTTTTGAAATTATAAAAAATTTAGATGATAAAAAGCCACTTGTCACAAGTAATTATTCTTTACAATCCAATTCTTTTATTTTGAATGATACATTAAAATTTAGTTCTAATATAGACAATGAAAACAGATTAAGGTTAGAAAAGTTAGGAATAAATGTATTTTTTAAGACTGAGGCTATGTTTTATTCTAATAGTGAATTATTATTTGAATATAATAATTTGATTTCTGCAAGAGAAAAAATAGAAAAAATTGCATTGTATGAAAAGGGACTAAAAAAAATATATTCTGTTGAATTTATTGAACTTAAAGAAGACATTTTAATTAGAGAATATGAAGAGAAAAAACAAAGATTTAAAAAAGAAAAAATATTTTTTGATAATATCCAAATAAATGTAGAAAAAACTAAAGTTGGAACAATAATAGATGTAGACTCTTTATCTAATAAAAATGAAATATCTAAAATTAATTTTATCGCATCAAATAAAATAACGGAAATTATAAAAATTTTAAATCTTTCTGGAATTATAATAATAGATTTTATTGGGAGCGGAATTGGAGTTGATAAAGATTTGTTTTTAACCGATAATAGAATTACTTATTTAAAGGTAAGTAAAAATGGGATATGTGAAATAATTAGAAAAAATCTTGGGTTTAGTTTGATATAGGATGATTTGATGAATAAAAAACAGTATTTAGCTATTGATTTAAAGTCATTTTACGCTTCTGTTGAATGTGTAGAAAGAGGGCTTAATCCTCTTAAAACAAATTTAGTAGTAGCAGATGATAGTAGAACAAAAAAAACTATATGTCTTGCAGTATCACCATCTTTAAAAGGACTTGGTATTTCAGGTAGGCCAAGATTATTTGAAGTTGAAAGTAAGATAAAAGAGATTAATACTAAAAGACTTTATAAATGTAAAATTTTTAATAAAAAATCATATAATATTGATGAAATAAATTTTAATAAGAGTATTGAAGTTGATTATATAGTTGCAAAACCGAGAATGGCATATTATATAGAATACAGTAATAGAGTATATAAAACATATCTTAAATATGTTTCAGCAGATGATATTCATATATATTCAATTGATGAAGTTTTTATTGATATTACATCATATTTAAAAATATATAATAAAACTGCTCATGAAATGGCTGTTATGATGATAAGAGATGTATTAAAAGAATGTGGTGTGACAGCTACAGCTGGAATTGGTACTAATTTATATCTTGCAAAAATTGCTATGGATATTGTTGCAAAACGGATGCCAGAAGATAGTGATGGTGTTAGAATTGCAGAGCTTGATGAAATAAGTTACAGAAAAAAAATGTGGTCTCATACTCCGATAACAGATTTTTGGAGAGTTGGAAAAGGCTATGCAAGAAGATTAGAAAAAGAAGCTATGTTTACAATGGGAGATGTTGCAAGATGTTCTATAGGAGATACATTTTCTTATCATAATGAAGATTTGTTGTATAAAATGTTTGGTAAAAATGCGGAATTATTAATAGATCATGCTTGGGGTTATGAGCCTTGTACTATATATGATATAAAAAAATATCAACCAAAAAAATCAAGTATTGGTTCAGGGCAAGTTCTTCATATTCCATATAATTATGAAAGTGCAAAACTTATTGTGTGGGAAATGGTTGATCTTCTTGTGCTGGAGCTTGTAGATAAAAAACTGGCTACAAAGAATATTACATTAAATATTACTTATGATATTAAAAACTTGACTGATAAAAAAATAAGAGAAAAATATATTGGTGATATTATAGAAGATGAATATGGAAGAAAAATTCCAAAGCCTGCTAATGGAAGTATAAGCATTGATGAGTTTACTTCATCAAGTAAAAAAATAATTGATGCTGCACTTATTTTATATGAAAAAATTGTTGATAAAAATCTTTTGATAAGGAAAATAAATGTATCCTTAAATAATGTTATATCTTGTAAGGATGTTCCAGAAAAAAAATATGAACAGATTAGTCTTTTTACAAATGATGAAATTGATAAAAACGAACAACAATTTTTAGAAAAAGAAAAAGCTATACAAGAAGCAATGCTTAATTTAAAAAAGAAATTTGGTAAAAATGTAGTATTAAAAGCGACAAACTTAAAAAAAGGTGCTACAACAAAAAAAAGAAATAATCAGATTGGTGGTCATAAAGCATGATAAATAATAGTAAATATAATGATATGATTTATATGCAAAGACCTATATCAAAAAAATATATACAAATGGATATAAAGGATAGAGCAGGTCAGTTTGCTCCATTTGCTGTACTTACTGGCCATAAAGAAAGTGTTGAAGAGCTTAATAGAGTCGTAGATAAAAAAATAGAGCTTGATGAGCAAAGTAAGGAAATCTTAAATAATAAAATAAAAAGAGTTTTAGAAAATATTGATGGCGTTACTCAAATTAAAATAACATATTTTATTAAAGACGAAAAAAAAGATGGAGGCACATATATTACTATCAAAGATATAATAAAAAAATATGATATGTATAGAAAATTACTTTTTTTAAATAGTGGTTTAGAAATAAGTATTGATAATATTTTAGATCTTATATTATGTTGAAATTATAATTATTTTTATATAGTAAAAATAAATTTAATTGTTTATGTTATATTATATT
>PDWI01004152.1_pt1 | contig 33525 bp, 34 predicted proteins | sample 1430891 | NCBI WGS metagenome assembly PDWI01 (sample SAMN01162508, study PRJNA174530) | Oral metagenome, whole genome shotgun sequencing project. | biome: Marine environment; feature: Marine mammal; material: Swab sample of the gingival sulcus; isolation source: swab sample of gingival sulcus... | reverse complement strand
CTGTTTGGCTTAGACTTTCTAAAAGAAGTAGACGAAGTATTTCAAAACATATCATCTGGCTCTCATTCTGAAAATTCAAGCAATATAGATGAAATAGATAAGTTCATAGAAAAAGTAAAAACTGATTTTCTTTAAGATTACAAACTTTTCAATTCTATGTCTGAGAAATTATCTGCTTTCACATTTATACCATTACAAAAAAGCGCCTTGCACTGCAAACCTCCCCACATCCAAATCCCTGAAGCAGAAAATATCTCCCCAAGATAATTTCTTAAATCCAAGAGCTTGATACATTTTTATCTACATCAAATAAAAATACATCTCCCTCATCTATATAATTATCAAATTTTTCATTATATGTGAAACCCAATTTTTTTGCCAAATTAATAGAAGGCAGATTATTACTTTTTGTTAAAGCCATTACTGCTATATCCCCATAATCTTTTTTTATCTCAGATAAAATAGTCTTACAGGCTTCAAAAACATATCCTTTTCGCTGAAATTTAGGTTCTATTCTATAACTTAAGTTAAATATATCCATGTCAAATTGCTTTTTAAGATAAACCCCTATATAGCCTAGAAACTCACCACTACCTGCAAGTCTTACTGTATAAATCCCTACACCATTATCATCCCAATCTTTAATAAAAGCCTCTAAGGTCTGCCTTGCCTGAGAAATATGCTTATCTGCCCCTTTTGGATTATATAGGTTAACTTCTTCCTTAGATGTAAGCTCATATAATTCATCCAAATCACTCATACACGGTTTTATTAATACTAGTCTTTCAGTTTTAATCTTTGTTTTCATGCTAATATCCTCCCAAAACAAGCTATCGCTAATCTCATTTTTCATAAATAAATATTTCTTTAATATGTCTTAATTAATTACGAGAAAATATCTCTCTATAAAAACAGGGTGCAATCTAAGTCACACCCTGCTGTCACCATATATCTTATAATTTACTATCATCCACCGAATCCAAATACTCCTGAACCGGCTTCATAGTCTCGACTATAGTTCCATCTACAAATGGATTCTTTAACTCTCCTACTTCAAGCAGTCCCAAGAATCCTCTTGAACCACCAGCCTTGCAAAGCCTATTGTAGACCTTCATAGTATTTTCCCTATCTACCCTAGTCTTATTCCAGAACTGAAGAGCACAAACCTGTGCCAAGGTATAATCTATGTAATAGAAAGGTGATGAGAATATGTGACCCTGTCTAAAGAAAAATCCACCACTTTCAAGGAAGTCATTGTCACCATAGTTAATGTGTGGCAGGTACTTCTTCTCAGCATCTCTAAACGCCTTTCTTCTCTCTTCTGGTGTCATATCAGGATTCTCATAAACAATATGCTGGAACTCATCTACAGTCGCCCCATAAGGAAGAAACTCAACAGCTCCAGATAGGTGTGCATACTTGTATTTCGCCTCATCTTCTTCAAAGAAAAGCTTCATCCAAGGCCAAGTAATAAACTCCATACTCATAGAATGAATCTCAGCAGCTTCCATAGTCGGCCATAGGTACTCAGGTATAGTCTGCTCCTTGCTTGCACTATATACTTGGAAGGCATGCCCAGCCTCATGTGTAAGTACGTCTACATCATGGGAAGTACCATTGAAGTTTGCAAAGATAAATGGTGAATCAAAATCCTCCATAAAAGTACAGTATCCACCTGCCCTTTTTCCCTCTCTACTAAGCACATCGAACAAGTCTTTTTCTCTCATAAACTCAAAGAAGGTCTTAAGCTCACCACCAAGCTCTGAGTACATCTTATCGCCATTAGCCATTATCCACTCAGGCTCTCCCTTAGGTGTAGGATTTCCACTTAAAAACTTAAGAGTATCATCATAGAAATACATGGTATCTAAGCCAATTCTAGCCTTTTGCTTAGCCCTAAGCTTACTTGCCATAGGCACCACAACTTCCTCTATCTGTTTCCTGTATCCCTTGACATCAGCAGCATTGTAATCTGTCCTAGTCATCCTATCATACGCCATCTGAACGAAGTTTTCATATCCAAGTTTCTTAGCCATCTTAGTTCTGACTTTTACTAGCCCATCATAGATTCTGTCAAACTCTTCCATATTATCAGCGAAGTAAGAAGTATAAGCCTCATTCGCCTCCTTCCTTATCTCCCTATCCTTATCTTGTCTAAAAGGCGTGATGTCATTTAAAGTAATTTCCTTCCCCCTAAACATAACCTTGCCATTGGCTACTAACTTGCCATATTCACTCATAAGCTTATTTTCTGTAACCATGTCCTCAGCTATAGCCTCATCAAAAACCTTTTTCTCCAACTCATACATATCAAATAAATGCTTACCAAACTTCTCTTCTAATTCGCTTCTAAACTTAGAATCTAATAGCGCAGTCGCATATCTAGCTGAATATCCAGAAAATACAGGCATAAACTCATTCCAAAAATCATTTTCCTTATCATAAAACTCATCATTGGAATTTATATCATGCCTAATATGAGCTAAAGTATACATACTCTCCATATGAGCCTTTTCCTTATTAAATTCCTTAATAAAGCCCTCTTGCTCACTAAGTGTTTCAGCCTTAGCAAAACCCTCTATAATCTCATCTAATCTAGTTTTTAAAAGCTCCACATCTGGTCTTTCATACTTATAATCTTTAAACTTTTGCATATCTCTCCTCTTTCTTTATAAATTCATTACTTAAGGTAATTTAGCCAAAACCTTTTTAGTTTATTTTAGCAAATCACCTTAGACATTTTAAACCAAGTTCCTATTATTATCAAGAGCTTCCTTCAGCACTCAACTCTATTATCAGTTGCCTCACACCATCAGCCTCCTCATACACCCCCTCACGAATAAGCCCAGTCATACGCACAGACTTCTTAAATGCCTCTTCCACGTAGTCCATAGACATATTCCTACCCTGTGCATAAGCCTTTTTTATAATAAAGTCCTGCGTCTTTAGGAAGCTAGCTATCTCATAAATACTCATGCCAGCAGTCAGCATTTTTTTACTCTGATAAATCAGGTCGAACTGCCTATTAATCATAAATAAAATCTGGGAGCCAGTCACCTTTGATAAGGTCAAGTCTTCATATATAGACAATGCCTCATCAAGCTTAGCACTGCCAAAGGTATCGACCAGCTTAAAAATACTACTCTCAACAGACCTAGTACACACCTGCTCTATGTGTCTTTTTTGTACCTCTTTACCATGAACAAAGTCAATCAACTTATTTAACTCATTTACTACATTAGTCAACTGAAAGCCTACATAGTCTATAAAAAATTCAAGGCTATTCTTCCTAATATTAAGTCCCTCTTTAGCTAGGTATTTAACTATGAACTTCTCCAAGGCAGGCTGCTTATAATACTCAAAATACTGATATGTCCCATGCTTCTTAATAGCCTTATAAAACTTCTTCCTAGCGTCCAATTTAGCAGACTTCACAAGTATATATATACTTTCATCTAGGCTAGCCATCCTATCAGCTAAGTAAGCCTCAACATCACTAGAAATCTTATCGCCATTTATAAAAATCAGCTTCTTATCATTGAAGAATGAAACCGTATCAATCAAATCTTCTAGTATATCAACTGTGATTTCCTCACTGGCAAACCTATGATAATTTAACTCTCTCTCCTCAGCAGTCAAAACATTTTCTACCACTGCCTTAGAAAACCCATCTACCAGATAAGTCTCCTCACCTGCTATATAGATAAAATGGTCGAATTTTTTAGTTTTAATTTGCTCATTTAAACTACTCATCTAAATACGTCCTATACTCTAAATACTTAGCATCAATAAAAACAGTAATCTGCCCCGACTCAGAAGTCATAAGAACTTCGTCGCTACTAGCTTCTAGCCTAGCTAGCACCTCATCATTAGGGTGTCCAAATCTATTATGCCTACCTACAGAAATAAGAGATAAACTAGGACTAGCTTCCCTTATAAAATCTTCTCCACTGCTGGTCTTAGACCCATGATGAGCTACCTTTAATAAGTCCACATCCCTAATCATGTCATCATACTCCTCTAGCAAATATACTTCCTCGTCTTTTTCACAGTCACCCAAAAACAAAAATCGCTTATCATAAAACTCGCCCAAGATCATAATAGACGCACTATTCGGATTTATCTCATCCTCCCTCTTATACGGCGTATAAAATACAAAGTTACCCGAGCCGAAGTCAAGCCTTTCTTCATTTTTGACATAGACTATATCCACATCAAAGAGCATCGCCCTTTCCCTAAGCAGGTCTAATAAATAGCCATCCTTATCTGCGTAGTAGTCATTTAAGATAATCTCATCCATGCCTACTAGCCCAAGTATTTCAATTATACCATAAATATGGTCGAAATCGCTATGACTTATCACCACCTTATCGATTTTATTTATACCTTCGTATTTTAGATATGGTAAAAGCACCTTTACACCCTGATTATCTCCCTCTTTAAAAGGTATACCCCCTCCATCTATAAGCATGCACTCTCCCTCATCTCTAAATAAAATAGCATCACCATTACCTATATCTATAAAATCTATCCTAGCTTCTTCTCCAAACTGCCCTATAATCAAAATCAAAGCAAGTGCAAGCAAAGAAAATATACCTAAAAACTTCTTTTTCTTAAGACTAAAAATACCTATAAAATAAAGGATTATTAGAAAGATAGAAACAGCTCCAATATTGATTTCTGCATATGGTAACGAAGCTATTATTTTACTAAAATTCATAATATAGTCTATTAAAAAAGAAGTAAAATCAAGTATTAAAACACTTAAAAAATCAGGCAAGATTAGACTTAAAATCCCAGATAAAATAAGAGGACCGACCACAGGTACTACCAAAAAATTCGCCAATGCAGAATAAATATTAATCGTATAATAGTAGTAAGCCAAAACAGGCACCATACTAAGCCAAACTCCTATAATAATATTTATATTTCTCAAAAACTCACTCTTAGCCCTAGCAAGTGGCAAAATTTCAGAAGTATAAAATATTCCTACTACTGCAGAAAAGGAAAAAATAAAACCAGGACTATAAAGGCTAAAGGGATTTATTAGAATCATCAATATAAAGGCAGCTACTAGAGAAGATGTCCTATCATAAGCCCTGATAAAAATGTTCTTAAAAAGAAAAATACTTATCATAACGCAGGCTCTAACAGTAGAAGCATGCAAACCTGTAAGTATGGTATAAAGCAGTATAAAAACTATAGTAAGCATACTTTTCTTTCTAATATCTGGACTAATAAATTTAGCTAAAAAATATATAATCTTAGCTATTATAGCCAGATGCAAACCAGAAATAGCAAAAATATGTATTAATCCAGATACCTTCACAAAAACCAAATCTACCTCAGCTGAAACACCTAGTAAAATAGCAGCTAAAACCTCGCTATTCACCCCCATATTTCTCTTTAATTTTTTCTCTAATTTACCTCTAAAAGAATAAAGTAAACGCCTTATAAAATATCTTTCTTTAGGAGATTTTTTATTTAATTTAGAACTATAAGCAGCGAGTATTTTTTTGCTTTTTAGATATGTAGAAAACTCAAACCTACCCTCATTATAATAGTCCTTATTTTTACTCCGAACCAACTTACCTTCTACCTTATCACCTAGCTCAAACTCACCCTTAGTATAAACTAAAATCTTAAAGTCATAAGGCTTTCCACCCACACAAAAATCATCTATAATAACAGCATAGTCCTTTACCTCACTAACATATCCACTTATTGTCTTCCCATACAAATTATCACTTTCTTCATTTTTAAAATCTAAAGAAAAAAAGAAAAAATAGACGGTTACAAAAATGAAAAAGAAAGAAAAAATCACTTTTTGCTTTTTATTTTTCAATTTTATTTGAAAAAGCAATAAGACAAGTATAGCAATTATTGCTGTAAGCTTAAAACTAGTATACAGCAAAAACAAAGCACCTAAAATACCTACAAAAAAGTAGAGTAAAGGTCTTTTCATTATATAATCTCCCCCTCAGCTGACCAAAGATGGCCAAGCCATACAAACAATTATTTAATAACTATCTTATGGTTGAACTCAAACTCTTCATAAAGATAGTTCTCTCCCCTTAACAAATCCACCTTTTCACCCTCTATAAAAAACTGGACTTTTGTAACATCAGGAAGGCTTGTTAACGAATTCACAATCGAAAAAATCGCTAGATTATCAGACAAATCACCCGCATTATTATTTAAAAACTCCTCGCTCAAGTCAAGAAAACACACACCATCTACTATATTTGAACTTATCACCTTGGTACCTGCAGGAATAGCTGGTTCTGGATTTTTCTCACTAACAGTCATAAGCATGGCCACTATCTCGTCACAAATATTATCATTCATGCCTATTTCCATCTCTTCTAAAACAGCTTGCAAAGCATCAGCCTTTGGATAATAAATAGTATGTTCCTCATAATAAACTAAGTCACTTATGATTTCATTGCTATAGGCTATATCATCTGCACTATACTTGCCCACTGCACTATTATTACTAGACTTTAGTGGTATATTATCCAGATAAAAAGCTACATAACTTACCTCATCCAATGAGGTAAAAGACTTCACTATAGAAGACCTAAGCAAAATATCTTCCATAGGCGCAAGTTCCTTATACTTATCTGAAAAATATATATTCAAGGTATCATTTTCTAAACTTATTTCATCTATAACATCTATATTAGCAATGGTATTATATAAGTCCTGCTCAGGCATACCCTTTTCCAAATAATAAAGAATACTAGCAAAACTACTCCCCTCTATTACAGGAAGTTCAACAGATGATAAATTCCTACCATCATTTAAATATACCTCCACCATCTCTACATCTGAACTGGCTTCCTTATCTGCAGCAGTATATAAAACTATACCTTCCTTTTTACTCTCAGGTGCCGAAGCACAAGACGAAACAGCGAGACTTATAAATAGAAACAATATTAAATTTTTAAACATCTTTACACTATAAGCTTTCATCACTCATCATCTTCCATATTTAGCCTTATTTTCCCACTTACTAAGGGGCATCTTAATAACAAAGGTAGTACCAAATCCCACCTCACTATGGCAGTTAATTGTACCACCATGCAATAAAATAGTCTTGTGCACTATACTCAGACCAAGCCCAGTACCACCACTATCTCTTGAACGCATCTTATCTACCCTATAAAATCTATCAAATATCTTTTCAGCATCTTCTGGCTCAATTCCTATACCTGTATCTATGATTTTCATAGTAAATTCCCTATAGTCTGCATCCAAGGTTATGCTAACCTTGCCCCCTGTCTTATTGTACTTAATAGCATTTTCTACCAAATTCATCAGAGTTAAATAAAACTTGGTTTCATCTACATAAGCTTCTACATTTCTGAATGAATTCACTTCCAAGGTAATATCTTTTTTCTTAGCTATAGGTAGAAGCAAACGCATAATTTGCTCTATCTGGTCATTGATGGAAACCAGCTCGTAGTTTAAGCCTGTCTCCTTATTATCAAGAGAAACCATGGTAAGCAAGTCATCGATAATCTTACTCTCCCTATCTACCTCAGCAGAAATATCCTCCATGAACTCATCATACATTTCCTTTGGAGCATTCTTTTGGTTTAATATCGTATCAGCCAAAACTTTCATCGAAGATAGCGGGGTCTTGAGCTCATGAGAGACATCAGCTACAAACTGCTTCCTAGACTCCTCTACTATATTCGCCCTCTGTATCATCTGATTCATTCTATCTCTTATAAGTGATATTTCATAACACTCTTCACCAGTCACTACCTCTTTAGCACTACCATTAGCCACACTCTCTACACTGGCTCTTAGCTTCCTAACTGGCCTAGTCAAAATCTTCGCCATAATAAAGGTAAAAATGCTTAAGGATAAAATCAAAATAAAGGCTATTAGATTAGAAGCGCCCTTTACATTGGCTAGTATATTGGACTCTACATTTTTAGATACTATTACTATGCCTACTGCTAGCTTATTATAGATAATGGGTGCATAAATAGTCATTACATCATCTTTTTCATACTTGATAGTGCTATTTTTACCACCTAAAATCTCTAGAACTTCTGGAGAGCTATATATCATCTTCAAAAACTTCTTATTAGTGCTATAGACAGCTTCTCCAAATTCATTTAATATGGTAATACTATATGAATTTCCCAGTTCTACACCCTTTAAAAACTCATCATCTACGTAGTAATTCTTACTATAATCTACCTTTGAACTTATAATATTTGCTACATTTGACATCTTTTGCTCTTGCATGTCAAACTCATCTATCTTTACAAAGGTAGCGTAATAAATACCATAAACTATGATGGGTATCAACCAAAGCACAGTCGCTATTATAAAAAATGTAGAACCTAAACGCTTAAATTTACTCATAGTTTTTCTCGTAATTAAAGTAGTATCCTACTCCCCACTTAGTGTGAATATATACTGGTTCACTAGGATTAGACTCAACCTTTTCTCTAAGCCTTCTCACATGGACATCTACAGTTCTAACATCACCTGGATAATCATAACCCCAAACAACATTTAATAGATTCTCTCTCGAATAAACCTTGTCGGGATTGCTTATAAATATAGCCAAAAGGTCGAACTCCTTGGCTGTTAGCTCTACTTCTTTTTCATCCTTAAAGACCCTCCTAGAATCAAGTTCTAGCCTCAATCCATCACAATTAAGTATCTTTTTATCACTCAAGTCAAAATCTTCTTCGCTGGTAACACGTCTAAAAACAGCCTTCATCCTAGCCTTTAACTCCAAGATATTAAAAGGCTTGGTCATGTAATCATCTGCTCCGTACTCCAGTCCCAAAATCTTATCTAAATCCTCACCCTTGGCTGTAAGCATGATAATAGGTACATTAGAAAACTCCCTTACCTGCCTACATACAGTAAGTCCATCCATCTTAGGAAGCATAAGGTCTAATATTACTATATCGAACTTATTTGTTTTTATTTTCTCAAAAGCCTCTTCTCCATCATAAGCCACATCTACCTCATAGCCATCTTGTAAAAGTCCAAACTTAATCCCCTTTACAATCGACTTCTCATCATCTACTACCAATACTCTCTTGTCCATAATATCTCCTAATTTTTGCTTATATTTATAGTATTAATTCAAGTACCCTAAGCTAGCTTAAACTATAAAATAATATCATCCTTTATCTTATTAAATAAACTATCTTTAATACCCTTAACTTGCATGATGTCTTCTAGCTTCTTAAAAGGGCCATTTTCCTTGCGAAAATCAATAATATCTTGAGCCCTGCTCTCACCAATACCTTTAAGACTAGATAAATCTTCAAGATCAGCACTATTTATGCTAACCTTGCCAGACCTAGCACTTAACTTGCTTCCATCTATACTTGTCTCCAGTTCAGCCTTGGCATAGATATGAATCTGCTCTCCATCAAATAAAAATCTAGCTAGATTTACAGCATCCGTGTTCGCATCTTCAGTGAATCCACCTGCCATATCTATGAGTTCATATAGTCTGCTCTCTTCTTTTATTTCATATATACCAGTATTTTTTACTTCTCCTGTCAAATAAACTATGCAGGTGTTTTCACCCTTAACTAAGGCTGCATCTTCATCTTTTTTATCAAGCCTTCTGGACTTGCCTTCATCAGCAAGCAAATCATCTGACTTTTTTACTTTTTCCACCATGCTTAGCTCATGCAAATGAAAAAAATCCACACCTTCATCGAAATAGTAAGCTCCAAAAGAAATCAAGCAAACTAAGACTGCAATAGCAGCATAATATACCTTCATAAAAACCCCTCAAAATATATACACCCATTTCATTAATTATAAAACAATAGGAAAAAACTGTCTAGCTAAATTCAGGCTTTATGCTGATTATAAGCTAAATTTAAAACTTTTGTAAAATATTCGTCAAAGAATATTAAAAGATAAAATTTTTCATATTGTTCAAAGTACATTTAAATTAAATATTATTAGAAATTCATAAGTCTTTTGCTTGGAATAAAAGCATTTTCAATATGATTAATTTCATCACCTAAAATACCAATAATATCGAAACGATAATCCTCTACAAACTTATTATACATCATATATCCTGCTACAGTTTTGGCTATCTTATCTTGTTTCTTCTTAGTCACAAACTCAGCAGGTAAACCATAATCAGCATTCTTACGATATTTTACCTCACAAAAAACATAGACCCCATCCTTATACGCTATAATATCAATTTCCCCATACCTAGAATGAAAATTTCTTTTTAGAATCTTATAGCCTTTTTCCCTCAAAAAATCGGCAGCAATATCCTCGTAGCTATCCCCTATTTGCTTAGTATTCATACTTCCCCCTTATTAGCCATACTTCATAAGAAAAATACGCCCTCACATATTCTTCTTACCCTACAAAAGCATCATACAACATTTCTAATTAAATGTACAGGGCTGATAGCCCACTACAAGAATTTTACATCTTTCCCTCAAAATACTCTCCCGATGCAAATTCCACATCCAAATCCTTAATCACCAGCATTTGCTTTTTATTTTTTACATATGGCACTATTGCCATATGACCCAATTTTTGTGATAGATTCACCATAGCCTTTAGTATTTCCTCATCCCTATCACCATCCTCTATATTGCTCACAAAAATCTCTGCAAATTTGATATAATCGAAGTCTATCTTCCTCAAAATATGAAATGCAGTTTTTCCATCACCAAATTCAGATATGGCTATATTCAATCCCATGGATTTCAAATGTACAAGAGTATCTTTTACCAGTTCATATGAACGCATAAGCTCTTCTTCTTTAATATCTATACAAAGATCTTCCATAGAAAGCTTATGCTTTCTAATAGCCTCTTCAATAATATTACTCAGCCTATTAATATTTAGCATTTGAACTGATATTTTCAAATGAAGCTTCATATTGTAGTCATACTTATCCTTCCAAGTAGCAAGTTCTTTTGTAGACTGATTTATAAACCAGCTTATAAACTTTTCAGACCTATCTGACTGGTCGATAATACGTAGTAATTCATAATTTTCTATAATTCCTAGCTCACTATGACACCATAAAATTCTAGCCTCTGCTGCCAAAACCTTCTGAGATTTTAATTCTATAATAGGCATATATGTAATCTTTAGCCCATCAAATACACTATCACTACTTAGCGACAGCGACAAAATATTATCTCTCTTGATTCTTTCCATTTGTGAAGGCTGATAAAACATAATACAATTACTCTCCTCACTTCTCTTCGCACAGTACATAGCGATTTCTGCACTTCTAAGCAAGTCCTCTAAACGTTCTACAGTCCTAGGCATTGTAGCAATACCAATACTAAGTCCTACATTAAATTCTATATTATTTATATAAATAGGCTGAGTAATCGCCCTCATAATATCTTGAGCACAATGCTCAATCATATCCCTGTCGCTCTCTGGCGTAATCAAGATAAATTCATCGCCCCCAATACGGCAAACATCTGCCCTTTCCTGACTTATTTCAGTCAATCTATTGGCTACTTCTACTATGACAATATCACCTATATTATGACCATGAACATCATTGATAACCTTGAACTTATCTAAATCTAAATACATAAGTGTAAATGCTTCAGGTGGATTTTTAAACAGCTTTCTCATCTTATTATTCAAAAAATACCTATTTTTTAAACCAGTTAGGGCATCTGTATTCACACTCACGTCCAGCTCATTGTTTAGCTCTGTAAGTTCATCAATACGCTCTCTTAATTGACTCTTAAGCTTTTGCATATTTTTGTATTCACGCTTTTGAAGGTCATATATATCCCCCGACTTATCGTAATAATAACTAGAGAATTGATATCCTACAACCAAGATAAGCTGTATGATAAAGTTCATAGTAGATATAAGACCTGACATAAGCAATACTATAGGCAAGACCATAATGCTTAATACAGGATTAAAAGCGTTGTTTATATCTTCATTTTTGACTTTTTCGTCTGATGAAACCTTCTTATTTTTTAAATATAGAATAGCATATCCAAAAAATCCAATCCCTATAAATTTAACATTGGAATAATAAAACGGCACCTTGTGTATAAATAAATATTTGAAGTTAAATATCATGATTAAGTCAATAAATGACAGTGCAAAAAAAGCAAACAATAAGAAGATATCACTCCTACACATCTTAGAAAATTTATTGGATATAAATATACTAAAGGCACCTGTTGTTATCAAGGTAGCTGATATGGATAGTATGATGATGGAAATAATATCTAACTTAGTCCACTCGACGACATCATACCAGTTTAAAAAGACCTGAAAAAAACTGAGCAAGGTAATTACTTCAGCAAATAATATGTTACCCCTGATTCTTCTAATATCCATATTATCTTTAAGCTGACGATAATAGGTAAAAAATGCTAGTAAAAAGAAGATACTTATTACAGATCGTGGTATCATTATTGTCTGAAAATTATGATAGGAAGCCAAGTAGCCAGGCGATATGATACCCATCACATGAGATAAGGCAGAAACAATTAAAGCCACGCTAATCCGCTTAAACACAGTCTTATACTTAGGCTTTACACCTATATTTTTCCAGATTGTTACAGCGATAAATGTGGCATATAGTGCAAAGGGAATTTTATGTGCAAGAGGACCCAATAAAGGTTTTAATGAATTGATAATAAGCGCAATAAGTAAAATTATACTATATATTACTAGTTCCACCATGTCCTCCTTTCACAATATACTCATCGATAAGCTCATCTAACGGCATAGGCTTGGCGTAGTAATAGCCTTGAATATAATCGCAGCCCATAGCTTTTAGTATGTCTAACTGTTCCTTGCTTTCCACACCCTCTATAACCGTTTTCAAAGATAATGCCTTGCTGAGCACAAGTAGAGATGAAACCATTTTTTCATCATCCTTACTATTCGTTAGATTATCAATAAGTTCTTTGGCTATTTTTAAAGTATCTACAGAAAACTCCTTTAAATACTGAAGTGAGGAATAACCTGTTCCAAAGTCATCAATTGCCACACGATAACCCATAGTTTTAATCTGCATAAGTCTTGATCTAATATGTGCTAGACTCAAAACTGAAGAGTTTTCTGTGAGCTCTATTTCAACATTTGATACATCAAAGTCATATCTAGACTCAAGTCCTTTCAAAAAGTCCATAAAATCAGGGTCAATAATATTCTTAGGTGATACATTTAGGGAAACGATAAATTCAACATCATAAAAAGTATTTAACATCTTCATATCTCTGATGGCACGCTGAAATACCCACCTAGTAATATCTTCTATGACATCATTTTTTTCAGCAATAGGAATAAAAATCCCAGGTGGAATCATGTCGTCTCCATCCTGCCACCTTAAAAGCCCCTCTACTTTTACGACTTCTTCTAAGTAAGGATCCATAATGACTTGATAATGCAGTCTAAAACTAGAATCAAAGTCGAGCTGTTCTAGCTTTTGCAAAATCTCTGTTTGTTCCTCAATCACCTTGGCATATTCGCGTTTGAAATATGTGTATTTATTCGAGCTACCCTTATATTTACTTTGGTACATAGCTATGTCTGCAGCCTTTATTAAATCATCTATATTATCTATACCCTCTTCTCCATAAATGGCAACACCGATGCTAGTTCCCAAATAAAAAATAAGTCCATTATAAAAAATAGCTTTCTCTATAGAAGCAATAATTTTCTTACAAAATTCACTCATATCTTCTTCTGACATATGCTCACATACAATGGTAAATTCATCACCACCTACCCTAAATGAGCGTGTGCTTTCATCCTGAAGTCCAGACAGGCGCTCTGCAATGGTATGCAGTACATAATCCAAAATTTCTCATTTTCTCCCTCAAGCATCTCATTTAGGTAGTCATAAAAAGCCGTTCGATTAGGAAGTCTAGTAAGCTGGTCAGTAATAGAAATCTTTTCTAACTGCCTATTTACCTCTCTTAACTCTAGGGTCTTGGCATCAATAATTTTTTTGAGCGATTCACTAACTAATGCCTCATTGGATAAATTATCATATGCCAAGGAGCGTGATTGGAAGAAATAACTAATATTCATGTGAAGAACTATGATAATCAGCAAATAAACCAAGTTTCTAATGCCGATTACTCCGATTATAGCCAAGGCAAGAGGTAGGATGGCAATAAATGAAAATTTAAAATTCAAGCCTAGATTAACATAGGCATACAAATGCTTAGAAGCTAAGCGAACAGTCTCGTCTTCCTCTATTTTTAGGCCTTCAAAACCACCCTCATAAAACTTTAGCATAAGCATTGTACCAATAAGTAATAATGAAGTAGATAAACGATTAAAAAAGATTTCGCCTTGCAATAAATAAAGAATGATACAGAAATCTGATAAGATTATAAATAGGTCAGCAAACAAGGTAAATAATATACTCCTATCAAAGACCGTATACTTAACAGTGCTTAATATTCCTATGAGCATAAACATGGCAAATAAGACAAATATATTTGTAATAATTAAAAATACCTTAGTAGCATCTATACTTTCAAAGGCATTTAAAGCATACATCATCTTATAGAAACAATAAGATAAAACAAATAAAATAAGTGCCATATCTATTATAAATTTGCTCCGTTCTATTCTTAGATTTACTATTATTAGTAAGTTATATGTAAATAGAGACAGTTGGATGACGCTAAGCAAGATAGATAGCATAAATAAGAAAATAAAGAAAATGCTATCAGTAAATGTCCGGGCTAAGAGCATTAAACTGGAAAAAACCAGTAGATATACGACCTTGTGATACCCATCTAGTAAGTTATTCAATAAAAGGTTCTCGCGTTTTTCTATAAAAAGAAAAAAGAGCGATGTTAAACCCATAAATACCGGCACAAGCAGTGAATACGGCAAAAAATAGAAAACATTAATAATAATACTTAGTACCGCCATAATACTATAGATAATTCGATATGTAAAAATATGATTAGTAATAAGTTTTTTCATAATGTATTTATTCTCCATCTGTACCGATTCAGCACTAAACTATACGTATATATATCGGTAAGTTTTGAAAAAATATTTAATGCAAACCCAAGGTATATCTTAATTCAAGCAAGTGATAAGCTATCTCATATTCATCAATACCCCTATAATAATACCTAAGATAAAGCCGACAAAAACTTCTAGATAAGTGTGACCAAGCAACTCCTTAAGCTTGACATCTTTAATACTGCTATCACCCTTTAGTATCTCATCTATCATCTCATTTATAACCCTAGCCTGCTTACCAGTCTCCATCCTGACATTGGCAGCATCATACATAACGATAAAACTAAAAACGAAGGCAAGGGCAAACATAGGCGAATCATATCCTAAAGACTGACCTATACCGAAGGTAACAGCTACAGAGGAGGTCGTATGTGAACTAGGCATACCACCAGAGCCCATTATTCGTTCCAGATTAAAACGCTTTTCTTTTACTAAGGTCGCAATTATCTTATATCCCTGGGCTATAAACCAAGCTACTATACCTGTAATTAAAATTTGATTGCTTATAAGTTCGTTAAATATCCTCATTTATCTCTACTTTCTAAAAATATAATTAAATCCTCTAAAAACTCCGTATCTAAATCCATATTTTCTAAAATATTTCTCGACTCCGCATAATATGCCTTATACCTCTCTTCTGACTTTTCCATACCATATATGTCTACAAAGGTAGCTTTTGCGTTCTTCTTATCACTTCCTACAGGTTTGCCTAAGTGTTCAGTAGTCGAACATACATCCAAAATATCATCTTGTATTTGAAAAGCCATTCCAATACTCTTTCCGACTCTTTCAAACTTAAGAACTAAATCATCATCTGCCCCACCTATGATGGCTCCCATCATAAAGGCAGCCTCTAAAAGTGCAGATGTCTTGTGCTCATGTATGAAGTCAAGAGTTTCTTTATCAAGGTCTAATCCATCATTTTTAACATCTACAAACTGTCCTCCAGCCATACCTCTTTCGCCAGACTTTTCGCCTAGGACACTTATAGCCTTTAGTCCTCTTTCTCCTAATCCCATTCTAAGACTAGCATCAGCCATCACCTCAAAAGCCTTATTTAAAAGGACATCACCAGCTAGAAGGGCCACATCATCACCGTATACCTTATGAACGGTAGGCTTGCCACGCCTTAAATCATCATTATCCAAGATAGGCAGGTCATCATGTATAAGCGAATAGGTATGTATCATAGAAATAGCCATAAAAAAAGGCTCTATCAGCTCTAGTTCATCACTAAAACATCTAAAAGTCTCTAGCATAATCACAGGTCTTATCCTCTTTCCACCACTAAAGATGGCATAATTGCAAGCATCACTAAGCTCCTTAGTGCAGTCAAAATGATACTTGGTATATGTCTTAAAGACCTCCTCTACATAGATGATATCTTCTTTATATCTCTTCCCAAAATCAAGCATAATATTTCTCCATAAGAAAACTAGGCGTATATATCCTCTTTGTCACTGATTACCTTGAGCTCTTTTCTCGCCTTATCAAGCTCTTTTTCACATTCTTTTATAATACTAATCCCTTTTTTATAGGTGGCTACAGAAGTCTTTAAGTCCAAGTCGTCCTTTTCTAAAACATCAATAATATTTTCTAATTCTTCTAATTTTGCTTCAAAACTATTCTTCTTCACTGATATTTACCTCCGTAATCTTTGCTTTGATTTCACCATCTATTAGCGTAATAGCGAGCTCATCTCCAATCCTCGCACTTGTAGCTGACTTAATCAGCTCGCCACCCTTATACATCTGTACATAGCCATTTTTGGCATTGTTTATAGGGTACATCCCCTCTATCCTAGATGCATACTCAGATAGCTTAGCCTGCTTTTTCAAAAGAATAATCTCTATGAGTTTATCTAGCCTCATCCTTCTTTCTAAAAGCTTGTGTTCATTAATATCTAGCTTCCTATCTGGCTTGTACTTATCAAGTTGTGCTTTTAATAAACTTAGCTTAGAACCCTCCAAAGAAATCCTATTTTTGAGGCTTCTATCTAGCCATTCCTTCATACCCAAAAGACTAGATAATATCTCCATCTTATCAGGAACTGCTATAAGCGCAGCATCAGAAGGTGTCGCAGCCCTCATATCAGCTACTAAGTCTGAAATAGAATTGTCCCTCTCATGTCCAACAGCACTAATCACAGGTAGCTTACAAGCAAATATAGTCCTTGCTACCTCCTCGTCATTAAAAGCCATCAAGTCCTCGAAGGATCCTCCTCCACGCCCCACTATCAACAGGTCTACTTCTGACTCTGCCTCAAAGTATTTTATACCCCTTACTATAGAAGCTGGAGCTGACTTACCCTGAACTAAGGCATCATATACTATAAGCTCTATCCCTTCATTTCTAGCACTTGCAATCTTTACTATATCCTTGATCGCAGCTCCGCCAGCTGAGGTAACTATACCTATCTTTTCAGGGTGCTTAGGCAAGTCCTTCTTATGACTAACATCAAAAAGTCCCTCTGCTTCAAGTTTTTTCTTTAATTTCTCTAAGTTAATATAGGCAAGTCCCAGTCCAAAAGCCTCTATAGACTTCACATAGACCTGATACTTACCCCTTTCCTCATATACTGAAATACGGCCACTTATTATAACCTTGTCGCCGTTTTCAATATCCGTGGCTAAGTTCCTAACATCACTAGCAAACATGATACAAGAAATCTCGCATCTCTCATCTTTTAATGAAAAATAATAGTGCCCTGAATTATGCTTAGTCAGAGTAGAAATCTCACCAGAAATATTTATTTTGTTTAAAATATAATCCCTATCAACGATGGCTTTTACATACCTATTGGTTTCGCTAACAGTAAAAATCTTTTTATCCATTTATTACTTTTCCAGCTACTCCATTTATAAACTTAGGCGACTTATCCGAGCCATAAACCTTGGCTAATTCTATCCCCTCATTCATAGCTACTCCTACTGGGATGGCCTCATCATACAAAGCTTCAAAAATAATCAACCTAAGCAGGGTCTTATCAACCAGTGAAATCCTATTGATAGACCAATTTGTAGATGCCTTATCTATCATAGCATCTATCTCTTCATATTTATCTTGTACTAGTTTAACCTTAGCACTTATATCAGCCATATCACCCTCTGAAACTTCATGCTCTTCAGCAAAAATCTCAATATGCTCATCAAGTGAATTCTCCTCATGAAAACTGCTACTATACAATAATTTAAAAATATTCTCTCTAATCTGTCGTCTATTCATTATTTATCTAGGTCCACTCCTTCGACATTTATATTTAACTCAGCTACCTTAAGTCCAGTCATAGTCTCTATGGTAGAGCTTACTTTTTCTGTAATCTTCTCAGTAAGTTCTACTATGTTTACACCAAAATCAACTATTATAGATATAGTCAGGTGCACTTGATTACCATCAGTTACTACCTTTACACCCTTTTTCAGACTTTTTTTCTTAGCTATCATTTCAGCTATGCCTTCAGTAGTGGTTCCAGCCATAGCCTTAACCCCATCTACTTCCATAGTAGCAATAGATGCAACTATTTCAATAACTGAATCAGCTATCTTTACCACACCTATATCCTTGTAATCATGTATCTTTAATAATTTTCTTTCCATAATTCCTCCGTTAGTATAACCTTCTTTCAAAGGCAGTCCTGTCACTTGCGTACATAATCGCATCATCTATATCTATTCTACCATCTTTTAGTAAATTTAACAAAGATTCATCCATAGTTTGCATACCTGTTTTTTTATTTGTCTGCAAAATAGACTTAATCTGATGACTTTTTCCCTCTCTAATGAGGTTTCTAATTGCAGCATTAGTATGCATTACCTCAAAGGCAGCTGACCTACCATCACCCATTTTATTCTTGAGTAAAATCTGTGAAATAACAGAAACTAAAACCATGGAAAGCTGTACCCTAATCTGCTGTTGCTGATGTGGTGGGAATACGTCTATAATCCTATCTATCGTACTAACTGCACCAGTGGTATGTAGGGTAGAAAGTACCAAATGACCTGTCTCAGCCGCAGTAATTGCAGTAGAAATAGTCTCCAAGTCCCTCATCTCACCTACCAAGATGACATCTGGGTCCTGACGGAGAGCAGCCCTAAGTGCACTAGCATAGGACTGTGAATCTAAACCTATCTCCCTTTGATTTATTATACACTTGTTATGTCTGTGTACATACTCAATAGGGTCTTCCAAGGTTATGATATGCTCGTTTCTCGTATTATTAATTAAATTTATTATACTTGCCAATGTCGTAGACTTACCAGATCCAGTCGGTCCTGTTACCAGAATAAGTCCATTCTTCTTTTTGGCGAGATCCATTACACTGTTTGGTATCCCTAGCAGTCTAGCATCAGGAATACCTGTGGCTACTACCCTAAGTGAGCAGGCATAAGAACCACGTTGTTTAAATACATTTGCCCTAAACCTACCTACATGGGTCTGCCCAAAGGAAAAGTCAACCTCCCCCTTCTCCTCTAAGGTCCTGGTCTGCTCCTCATTCATAAGTCCATAAACGAAGTCCTTGCTATCACTTGGTGTAAACTTAGGAAAATCTGACCTCACAAGACTCCCCTTTATCCTATACATAGGGCTAGTTCCTACAGTAATATGGACATCTGAAGCTCTTTTTTGTACCACATCTAAAAGTATCGCAATTATATCCATATTATTCTCCTCCGTATGCTATTCTAAGCAGTTCTTCAACAGTCGTTGTTCCATTTAGTACCAGTCTAGCAGCATTTCTCTTCAAATCTATCATACCTGAATTAATAGCTGCCTCTCTGAGTTCATCAGCGTTTCCATTTCTATTTATAATCTTTCTAATATTCGAATCCACAGACATGATTTCATATACACCTATACGACCATTATAACCTGTATCATTGCAGAAGTGACAACCCTTGGCCTTGTAAATAGGTACTGTATCCTCTGGATCTAGTCCTAGAACTATCTTTTCTTTATCTGTAGCCTCTACCTCTTGCTTACACTTAGGACAAACCTTTCTAACAAGCCTTTGGGCTATGACACCTACAACAGATGCACCTACCAAGAAGGGCTCTATCCCCATGTCGATAAGCCTGGTAATAGAACTTGGAGCATCATTGGTGTGAAGTGTACTAACAACCAAGTGTCCAGTAATAGATGCTTTTACAGCTATCTGTGCAGTCTCATTATCCCTAATCTCACCAATCATGATTACATCAGGGTCCTGACGCAAGATACTTCTAAGTGCAGCAGCGAAACTAAGACCGACCTTATCGTGCACCTGCACCTGATTTATCCCATCGATTTTTGCCTCGACTGGGTCCTCTACAGTAACTATATTTATATATTCATTGTTTATTTCGTTTAAAGATGTATAAAGCGTGGTAGACTTACCACTACCTGTAGGTCCTGTTACCAAAATAATACCATGAGGATTAGATAAGATATTATCAAACTTTTCCAAGTCATCTTCAAAGAAACCAAGATTTGCCTTACCCAAACTAAATCCCTCCTTGGAGTTTAGACGCATAACGACCTTTTCTCCATAGGTAGTAGGCAAGATGGAAACACGGACATCAAATTCTCTACCAGAAACGGTAATACCGATACGTCCGTCCTGCGGCTTCCTCTTTTCTGAAATATCTAGCCCAGAAATTATCTTTATCCTGGCTATAATGGCAGGCAAAATAGACTTCTCATACTCAAAGAGCTGCTTAAGTCTACCATCTATCCTATATCTTACCCTAATAGTCTTTTCATAGGGCTCTATATGAATATCACTCGCCCTATTGTGTACACCCTGGTCTAAAAGCATGTTTACAAGCTTAACTATAGGTGCATTCTTGACAGAAGCATCATTTTCCTCTTCTTCTAAGTCAATACTTTCGTCTTTTTTATACTCTTCTTTATAACGCTCTACAGCCTTGGCTGACTGCTGCTTACCATAGTAAATATCAATAGCCCTCTCTAACTGATCCTCATCAGCTAACATAGGCACTACTTCTTTTCCAGAAAAAATCCTAACATCATCAATAGCGAAGATATTTAGGGGGTCTTGCATCGCAACATAAATCTGATTTGGGGTAATCTTAATAGGCAATAAGACGTGTCTTTTAGCAAGACTATCACTAACTGCTGCGATAGCTGACTTATCCACGTCGTATTCAAGCAAATCAACATATGGAATACCTAATTGGAATTCCAAAACTTCATTTATATTTTCTTTGGTTACATAGCCTAAACCAATTAGAGCCTCACCAATCTTTTGTCCAGTTTCCTTTTGGTGGGCAAGCGCTTCTTTTAACTGCTCTTCAGAAATCATTCCATATTGTAAAAGCAAGTCACCTACTCTAATCTTTTTTCTGTAATTTCTCACAAAACACCCCTTAGTTCACTACTCGTTTTCTTATAATATCATTTTCGTCAATTTCCGCATCAGTCTTTAGTTTGATAATCTGTTTTGGATGCGGAGCTTCAGTAATCACTTCCCCATCTTCATTATACATCTGCCCTACTTCTATTTCAATATTATCACCCTTGGTTTTGATGATTTCTATAATATCACCTTTGACGAACTTATTTCTCTGTTCTAAAACTACCAATCCATTATCTTTATCGGTATAAAGTCCTCTTCCTATGAATTTATATTCCTTTACATAGCTGTTTTTATCATAAATCTGTTCAGTTTCCTTTGGTTTATCATAATAAAATCCAGTGGTAAAAGGCCTATAAGTACATTTTCTAATCTCTGTTTCATAGTGATCTAACTTAGAAAAATACTTCTCTGGGGACTCCAGATAATCATCGATAGCTTCACGCCACATCTTGGTAACAGTAGCCACATAGAGAGCCGTCTTCATACGCCCCTCTACCTTAAATGAATAAATACCTGCATCGATGAGGTCGTCAATATGGCTAATCATACCTAGGTCCTTGGAATTGTAAATATATGTACCCCTCTCATCTTCTACTATAGGCATGTATTCACCAGGTCTAGTCTGCTCCACCAAGTTATACTTCCACCTACAGGAATGGCTGCATCCACCCCTATTAGCATCTTTGTCAGCCATATAGTTAGATAGGAGACAACGTCCACTATAGGAGATACACATAGCTCCATGAACAAAGGCCTCCATATCTAGCCCCTCATGAGTCATCTCATGACACTGCTTAATCTCCTTAAATGACATCTCCCTAGCTACTACCACACGCTTAACACCAAGGGAATGCCAAAAGTTCATAGAGGCGTAATTCGTATTATTCGCCTGTGTACTCAGGTGAATCTCCATATCAGGAAGGTATTCTTTAACTAACATAAGCACACCTGGGTCAGCTACTATTATAGCATCAGCATCTAGGGTCGCTACATCCTGAAAATACTTCTTCGCCACCTCTATATCTTCATTGTGAGGGATGATATTAGCTGTCACATAGACCTTTACTCCATACTTATGGGCATAGTCTACTCCCTCCCTCATCTGTTCTAGGGTAAAATTCTTCGCCTTTGCACGCAAAGAAAACACCTCGCCACCAATATACACAGCATCTGCTCCGTATTTAACGGCTATCTTTAAATTTTCTAAATTCCCTGCTGGGATTAAAAGTTCTACGTTCATCTTATTCCTTACTATTTCTTATTTTTTCTTACAAAAGAGTACACCGTCAGAAATACTCATCAAGGTGCTCTCAAAATCCTCATCAGCAAGTAGCCTATTGACAAAGACCTTCATCCTGCTATGAATAGTCCTCTGTCTCCTATTTACTGCATACTTGGACTTAGCTATATCCCCCCCATGGAGAACATTGTCGAATACCAATACTCCGCCATCATTAATCAAATCTTTCACTATATCAAAATATTCGTTATATGAGCCCTTTGCAGCATCCACAAAGATAAAATCATAAGTCTGTTTTCTTATATCTTCACAGACAAGTATATCCTCATTGAAAATCTTATATCTGCCCTCAAAGCCGAAATCATTTAGATTTTTTTTAGCCCTCTTGGCTAGGTCTAGATTTTTTTCTACCGTCACTATACTAGTCTCTGGCAAAAGACTTAAAAAAACTGAGGCAGAATATCCTACAGCCGAACCAAGCTCTAAAATAGTCCTTGGTTTTAAAATAGATAGAAGGGTTTTTAGAAACCCTTCCATTTCAGGCTTTATAATAGGTACACCCTCATCCATTGCTCTTTTATAGAGACTTTCCAAGTGTTTAGGACTATTCCTATGTCTCAAAAGCTCATAATTTATATAATCATCTACTGCTTCTACTCTAATCATATTAAAAATTAAACGTCCCTTGATATTTTTCTTTATCTACATTATGACCTTCCAAGGTCTCATTAAAATTATGAGTACCCGAATCATCATCCTTTAAAACAAAGTATAGATAATCAGTATTATCAGGCTCTAATGCAGCTATAATAGCATCCTTACCAGGGTTGGCAATAGGTCCTACAGGTAGTCCAATATTTTTATAAGTGTTATATGGTGACTCCACCTGCAAGTCCACATCATAAAGCTTTTCCCTAGGTACCTTTAGTGCATACATAATGGTTGAACACATCTGCAACGGCATGTTTTGTTCCAACCTATTGTAGATAACACTTGCTACAAGTGGCTGCTCGCTCTTTTCCTTTACTTCTCTTTCTATGATGGAAGCTATAGTCAAAACTTCATCAACTGTAAGTCCCCTGCTTTCAGCTTGGGCTATGCGTTCATCAGTCCATAGCTTGTTCATCTCGTTAAAGATTACACCCAAGACCTCCTTAGCTGTAGCATCAGCATAAACCTCATAGGTGTCTGGTAAAATATAACCCTGATACTTGATTTTCCTATCACTCGGTATACTATCTAAAAAAGCATAATTCCAATGTTCGTCAAGAGCTTCATAGAAGTCTGAAACCGAGCAAACCCCCTGTTCAGCAAGGCTCTTAGCAGTCTGCTCTAGGGTAAGCCCTTCCACAAGGGTAAACTTCCTTACATCCTTCTTCGCACCCTCTGTAGTCAAGGTCTTCATAATCTCATCTTGGCTCTTGGAAGTCGAAAAGGTATAATCACCATATTGGTACTTATTTTCTACCCCATTTATCTTAGACATCATACGGAAGAAAAATGTACTATTTATAAGTCCAGCATCTTCCAAAATATTTGCAATTTGCTCTGTACTAGCACCCTTTGGTATTGTTACAGAAACAGTTTTAATCGCACCGCTATTATTCGAGGCCAAAATATTGTATCCTTCATTATATGACCACTTGCTAGCCTTTACTAAAACAAAGGCTAGCGCCACTATAAAAGCCAATTTGAAAATCAGCGAAATTATTTCTAGTAATATTTTCTTATACATATCTACCTCCAAGGCTAGTCTATGAAAGTCAAATCAAAATCTATATCCTCAGATATAATTTCAAAAACATGGTTCAAGAGCTTAGAAAACTTAAGCTCAGCCTTTAAATAATTTTGCACCAATGGTTCACTCAAAAAATCATCATACTCTCTTTGCAAGTCCAAAAGATGACCATATGAATTATATGTACCATAACTATCGTTTATCTGAAGTTCAAAACGTCTTTTCATATAGATATCTAACTTGGTCTTTAGAGCCTCATCCTTCGCTATAATGCTCTTGTAATTTATGAAGTCCTTATACACTTTTTCTTCTTTTAACTGGGCTACGAAGTCCTTGGTGTTTTTTATATATGCCTTATCCATAAGTCTCCTAAACTATGTTAATCACAGGAAGAATCATAGGGTTCCTCTTAGTTTGTCTCCATAAATAATCATTCGTCGCCTTCTTGACGATGTTTTTCATCCTACCATAATCCCTAGTATCAAATTTCTTGGTACCATAAATCGCATCTGTGATAGCGTCCTTACAGCCTTCAATGAGCTCAGCAGACTCCTTCACATGTACGAAGCCCCTAGTCACGATTTCAGGAGAAACAAGTAGTTCCTTGGTATCCCTCGAAATAGTAACTACCACAGTCACCAAACCGTCCTGCGAAAGCTTCTGTCTATCCCTGATAACTATATTACCTACATCACCCACACTAATTCCATCTACATAGACAGGCTTGGTGTCAATATGATCTGTAATAGCTATGCTATCTTCGGTCAAGGTGGTCACATCACCAGGCTTCAAAATAACTATTTCCGAAGACTTCATACCTAAACTTAATGCAATGTCCTTGTGATGTATGAGATGACTCACCTCACCATGAACTGGCATAAAAAATTTAGGTTTAAGCAGGGTCTGTATTAGCTTAAGTTCCTCTTGACAAGCGTGACCAGAAACATGGGTATCCTCATATACTACCTCTGCACCTTTTGCAAACAAGGCATTGGTCACACTATTTATACTAGTCTCATTACCAGGTATAGGCTTGGAACTAAATATAATCTTATCATTTTCATGTATGTTAATATGTCTATGATTATCGTATGCCATACGTGAGAGTGCAGCCATCGGCTCACCCTGTGAACCAGTAGTAATAATAACTATCTGCCCATCTTCATAATTCTCTATTTCGTCAAAGGTAATCATAGTTCCCTTAGGCATCTTTATATAGCCGAGTTCAGTAGCTAGACTAACTACATTCTTCATGCTCCTCCCCTCAACTATTACCTTCCTGTTAAACATAACAGCTGAATTAATAATCTGCTGTACCCTATCCACATTGGAAGAGAAGGTAGCAACTATTATCCTATTCCCTTTAAAATTGGAGAACAACTCATTAAATGACTTACCAACAGAACTCTCTGACATAGTATAACCAGGTCTAGTCGCATTGGTAGAATCAGACATAAGAAGCAAGACTCCCTGTCTACCTAATTCACCTAATCTCTGTAGGTCTATAGGCTCACCATATATAGGTGTATAATCGACCTTGAAGTCTCCTGTATGCAATATGGTTCCAACTTCAGTGCTAATAGCTAGGGCAGCAGGATCAGGTATGGAATGATTGGTCCTGATAAACTCTACATCAAAGTCTCCTAGTTTCACATGCTCACCATAAGCTACTACATGTCTTTCTACCAAATCTATTATCTTGTGTTCTCTTAACTTGTTTTCTATTAATCCAACTGTTAGCCTCGTTCCATATATAGGTACATTAATCTCCTTTAAAACAAAAGGAAGAGCTCCGATATGATCCTCGTGCCCATGCGTTAAAAATATACCCTTTATTTTAGGTGCTACACTCTTTAAATAATCCACATCTGGTATAACTAGGTCTATTCCAAACATCTCATCATCTGGAAATGCTATACCACAATCGACTATTATAATCTCGTCATTATATTCAAACAACGTAATATTCATGCCTATTTGCTCAAGTCCGCCAATAGGCATGATTTTAATACTATCTTTTTTTTCTCTTTTCTTCATCTTTCCTCTTCATTTCTACTGTAAGAAATAATCCTAATATACGACTAATTCTTACTTATCTTTACATTCGCTGCAAATTCCATAAAACTTTACAACATGATTCTTAACTACGAAGCCGTAGTCTCTTTCTAATCCTTTTTCTATCTCATCTAACATATCGTCAGAAGCCTCTTGTATACGTCCACATTCTTGACATATAAGGTGGTGGTGTCTATGCCCCTCGTCATCAGTATGTATTTCATATCTAACTATACCATCATCTAGGTGTAGTGTATCAACTAGAGCTAGGTCAGTTAGAAGTTGTAGTGAACGATAAATAGTAGCAAGACCTATTTCTGGATGTTCTTCTTTTAATATATTATGAATATCTTCTGCCGTTAAGTGTTCAGCCTTTCTATTATATAGAATTTCTAAAACTACGCGTCTTTGCTGTGTAAGCTTATACCCGTTTTCCCTCAACTTCTTTTCAAAATTTTCAAAAAAATCCATCTCATCCTCCTAGTCGTGCAAATCATAAATACCGATCAAACAATTCTAAATATAAGGTCTAAGCCAAGTAAGCCTTATCTATAGTCTCATCCAATCTTGTTTCAAAAACTTCAGCCACAGTATCTAGTTCATCTTCATCATCTACTATAACAAAGGTCACATCATCATCATCGACATTTACAGCTTTCATGATATAACACTCAGTATCTGTGTCCTCATCAACTCCATCTTCTATCACCAATAAATATAGTTCAGAAGATATTTCCAACTTATCAAGCACTGAAAAGATAACCTCAGAGCCATCCTCAGTATTTTTAAAAGTAATTTTCTCCATAATAAACCTTTTCACATATTCGTCTTATTAGCTTCAAAATCAAGGTAATTTTGAAGTATAATAGCAGCCGCTAGCTTGTCTAAATACTGCTTTTGTTCAGACCTCTTAACCCTTCCCTCATCTAGAACCCTAGATGCAGACATGGTAGATAAGCGCTCATCCCAAAAAACTATCTCTACTTCGGTTTTTTTAGCCAACTTCTTAGCAAACCACTTGGTTTTCTTTACTCTTTCTCCCTCAGAGCCATCCATGTTTACTGGCATACCAAGGACAATCTTATCAATGTCCTTATCTAACAAGAGCTCACATATCTTGGTAATGCTAACGGAAACATCTATTGAATTGCTTCGCTCTATGGTAAATAATGGTTGAGCAATAAGACCTGCTTCATCACTAAGAGCCAAGCCTATGGTCTTGTCACCATAATCTAAGCCTAATATCCTCATGACTTCTCCAGTTCATTATTTATATAGCTCTCCACCAACTCTTCTAATATAAGATCTCTCTCTAACTTGCTGATCTCTTTTCTAGCGCCATTGTGGCTAGTTATATATGTCGGATCTCCTGAAAGTATATAGCCTACAAGCTGCAATTTCGGATTGTAGCCCTTTTCCTTTAGAGCTTGATATACCTTAGCCAAAGTATAGCTCGCATCCGACTGATTTATCTCAACTATCCTATTTGAAAACAAGGTATTGTCTGTCTTTGACATAAGCCCCTCCTAAGTTACAATACAAAATACACTCACAAGAATATAGGTCAAAATGAGCATATATAAAACTAAGTAAAATCACACTAATAAATAATGCCAATTACTTATACATTTTACACCATTATAAGTACAAATACAAGCACTTCACTGGCTAGTATAGTCCTTTAATCAAATTTTAATATTTTATTTAGAGCTTCTTTTAACAAGAAAAAAGAACAAAAACAGTGACGAATTCGTTCTTTTTCCCTCAAAGGATAAAGTGCTGCATTTATTATATGAAAAGTAATAAGCTATTTAATAATAACTGCAGTCTTTTTAATCTCTAGCTTTTCTTCATACATCTTCTCATCAGCCCAATTAATATGCTTTTTAATATCTACCACATCTTCATTCACATCTATCACGCTTATTCCATGACTAATACTAACATTGTATTTTAAAGCATTTGAAGAATTTATTTCCTCCGCCTTCTGAACTATCCTATACCAAATCTTCTCAGCCAAGGCCTCATCTACTTTTTCCAAGCAAATTATAAATTCATCACCGCCATATCTAAAAAATACATCATTTTCTCTAAGCACATCCTTGGTAATCATGACAACCGTATTTATAAGCTCATCACCATACTTATGCCCAAGCTGGTCATTAACCAACTTAAGTCCATTTACATCTATGAAGATAATACAAAGCGTGGAATCCAAGTTATTCGATTTATTGAGTAGAGCTTCGATTTTCTTCATACCTGCATGCCTGTTCAATATACCAGTGCTAACGTCCCTCTCTGAAAAAAACTTAAGATTTCTCCTATTTTTCTGGTACAAATTAAACAACAGAGTAAACAATATAGAAAGTATGAATAAAACTACAAAATTAAATTTATTATTATTTACAACTTTCAAAATCATAGTCTTATAAGTATCATCATAAATATCTGGATACTCACTTTTTTTAATATGAGAAATAACCTTCAAGTTACCATCGCCTAAGACTATCTTATTAGACGGGAAGTTAAACCTATCACTCGTAAGATCTACAAAAGGTATTATCTTCTTTGAATAAAAAATATCTGTATCGCTTTCGTAAAACTCTTCATCCTCATTAAATAGAATATCAAAGGCATTTGGATAAGTATTTTTAAAATTTACTTCCTTTTTATCATCAAACATAAAGGCAAACTCCGTTTCAGGATCATCTATATTTGAAATCCAATAAGAATCAGCATTTACCAAGTAAGCAGAACCATGTTTTTCATTGGCTACATCTAGAAAATCTTCAATCAAAATATCAGCATAGTAATTACTTATAATAATTCCACGTTCCTTACCCCTGTTATCATAGATTTTGGTAGCTATTCTTATCATGGGCTTTCTAGGTTCTTCTACTACCCCATTCTCCATATTTAAATCTAGCTTAGATACATATACTTCACCATTTTCTATAGCCATAGCATCTTTAAAATAGTACCTATCAGCCTTATTTTGAAGTTTATCTGAACTACAAACGAAACCCCTATTTCCATTTAAATCTACCCTGATTACTTCCTGTCCATTTTCATCCAAATACCTGATTTGATCATATATGAGCCTGTTATCAAGCATGTTCAAAATGCTTTTTTCAACTTTTTGAAACCCTCCTTCAGGATAATCAAAGTCTAAAACATCATTTTCAATAACAGTCTTGATAAGAAATATATCAGAAATAACCCTTTTAAGTTCCTTAGTCAATAATTTTTGTTCCAAAGAAACAAGACTGAGTTCAGACTTATCTATAATTTCAAGAGAAGCCTCTCTTTCAGTATTTAAACTTGTGTATTTGTAAAAAGTGAATACAGCTGATAAAGCAACGAAAATACCAAGCATAACAGCTATATTCAAGAATATTTTCTTATTCACCATGCCGCCCCAAATCCTTAAATATATTATAGTCTCCAATATACTTATCGACAAGTTTAGTTTTGTTCTTAATAATTTATAAAATAATATATATTTTTGAAAGTTTTAATAAACTTATATAAAAAGGCAAAAAAAGAACAAATACAATAATGAATTTGTTCTTTTACTCTCGTAATATACTGTCTAGACAACAGAAGTGCCTATACTATACAGCTCTTTGTACTTTTCCTGAACGTAAGCATTTAGCGCAAACATAAACTCTCTTAGTTTCTCCGTTTACCAACGCCTTAACTCTACGAATATTTGGTTTAAAAGCCTTATTTGAGCGTCTATGTGAGTGACTTACCTTGTTACCAAAGTGTACTCCCTTTTCACAAACTGAACATTTTGCCATATCGACACCTCCTTTACAATTCATTGACATCCTCAATTAAAATGTCACAACAAGGGTATTTTATCAAAAAACAAACCCTAATGCAAGTAAAATCTAAAAATACTTATAATAATAGTAAAAACCAAGACTGCGTTTTATAATGCTAAGGCTCCCATTGGATCCCAAGGCTTAAGCTCAACAAGCTCACCGTCGAACATCTTAGCTTGCTCAGGCTCCAAGTATTTCTTATCTATCATAATCTGATATACATATACATCAAACCACTCATCACTCATGGAGTACATTCCCTTACTACCAGACTTCTTGCCCCAAGAGTTCTCAACCATCCAGTTTACTGGCTTACCATCTTCATCTAGGTTCACACCAGTAAATACCATAGCATGAGTAAGTAGACTCTGATAGTAATCTAGACGCTTAGCCTTAGTCCATGCTGGAACATAGCCAAGAGTTCTCTCAAACTCAAAAGCATCTAAGTCCATTACACCTAGGTCTCTATCAAGCATCTTACCAACATCACAACCAAACCACACAGGGTCTCCAGCCTTAAGAGACTTGATAGCAGCCTTTCTAAGCTCATCTATCTCCAGATTAAGATACTTCACTGGCTCGCCCTCAGAAACATTTCCTAGGTATTTAACAGTATAAAGCTTACCATAAGGCTTGTCCTCAGTAGGCGCATTTATAATAGAAACCTTGTCATCTAAATTCCAACCTACAGCTTCTTTAAAGAATTCTACAGGTGTCATTGTAGGCAGTTTATGGTATTTTTTATCCTCATCGTAATACTCGAAATTTACTTCCTTAGGTGGCTCACCAAGAGCTTTTACTAAGATGTTGTAAATATGATAAAGCATGTCTTCCTTCATTTCTTTTAGCTTCTCTACATCCTTGGACTTAGCGTACTCATCTCTCAGCTCAGAAGCAAAGAATCTGAGCATACCAGTAAGGTACTCTCCCATATCACGAGTATTAGAAGAGTGGAAGGTCTCAGGCATATGGTCTTTTGGAACAGCTCCATACTTCTTAAGAATCTCCTTGTACATATCCCACTGTCCACCGTCTCCTAGAGGATCAGCAAGCAAGAAAGCTACTACCCTAGAATCTCTATCTTCTTCTACAGTATCTATAATAGAATCTAATACATAGTTTGACCTTTCAAACTTATCCCAGAAAAGACTGTAGTTTTGTGAAAACTCCACAGTCTTTAAATTGTACTTCTTCATAGTATCTACCCTAGCAGTATTAAGTGCTGCAAACATCCAACACCTACCACTAGCCTTCTGCTCAGTAATCTTACCACGCTTAGTAGTCACATTGTACATACCATTGTGACGTCTAGCCAAATTATTGTTTGCTGAAGCTTGCTTGATACCATGCTTAGCAATAGCAGGTGCTACAGCCTTGTCTACATCATTAAAATTTTTTTCAAATCTTTCTAACATTTTATTGTCAATCATAAGTTCCCTCCTAAATTCCAAAAGAGCCTCTTGCTCCAATCATCCTTTACATTATAACAAATCGAGAATAATTATCAATAAGTTTATAATATTTTAATACAAAACTATAGAGATAAATCGCTATTTTTCTTTAGTGAGTCCTAAAATATCCATTATCTCCCTTTGTTTAGCCCTCATCTGCATCTCATCTTCTTCATTCATATGGTCATAACCTAATAGGTGCAAAACGCTGTGAACCGTGAGAAACGCCACTTCCCTATCTAGGGAATGACCGTAGTCATTTGCCTGTCTCTTAGCAACATCTAAACACAGTACCACATCACCCAAAATACAGGTATCGTAGCCAATATTTACAAGATTAGCAGCTAGGACTTCATCTTTCTCTTCTATAGCATATAGCTCCATCATAGGAAAGGAAAGCACATCAGTTACCTTATCAATATCCCTGTGCTCAGCATTTAAAACCCTAATTTCTTCCTCATCCACTACTGTGATACTCACATCTACAGGGGTAGAAATCCCTTCATATTTAAGAGTCTCCTCTACAGCCTTAGTAAGCAAGGAAGAAAAGTCATCGCTGCTTATTTCATTTATTATCTCTACATTTATATTATCATTCATAATACCCCTACAGACTATCTTCTCCTGTCCCTCCTAGGAAGATTATCTCGCCTATCTCGTCTTTGTTCTTCTTTTTTCATATGTTTTTTATCATAGTCCTCATACGCTTTGACTATCTTTTGCACAACTGGGTGACGGACTACGTCCTTGGAAGTCAAATGAGAAATACCTATCTCATCGATGTTTTTCACTACACGAAGAGCCATCTCAAGCCCAGAGACCTTTCCATCAGGTAGGTCTTTTTGGGTGATGTCACCAGTGATAACAGCCTTTGAATTAAAACCTATACGAGTAAGGAACATCTTCATCTGCTCCTTGGTAGTATTTTGTGCTTCATCCAGAACTATAAAGGCATTATCAAGAGTCCTACCACGCATGTAGGCAAGAGGCGCCACCTCTATCAGCCCCTTCTCCATATTTGACATAAAGGTCTCTGCCCCCATTATCTCATAGAGCGCATCATAAAGAGGCCTAAGATAAGGGTCGACCTTGCTCTGCAAGTCGCCAGGAAGAAAGCCAAGCTTCTCCCCTGCCTCTATAGCAGGCCTAGTCATGATAATCCTATTAACCTCACCTTTCTTAAAGGCAGTGATGGCATGTGCCATGGCTAAGTAGGTCTTACCAGTACCAGCAGGCCCTACCCCAAAGACTATCATCTTTTCTTGAATAGCCTTAACATATTTCGCCTGACCGTGGGTCTTTGGACGAATGTACTTCCCACGTGTGGTAGTACAGATGTAGTCACCACCTAGTTCGTCAAGTTTCTCCTCTTCCTTATCTACTATAAGTGAGATCTTATAGTCTATAGACTGGTCTGTAATCTCTATACTCTTTTTAGCATCGTTCACTAGATTATTAATAAGCTTGCTAGCATAGGCTACATTTTTCTCTGTACCTGTTATCTTTAGGACTTCATCCCTAAAGACTATGGTAACGTCGAGAGTCTCTTCGATTTTCTTTAAGTTTACATCAAAGTCACCAAAGATATACTCTGCGTATTCGTATTCAAAATTTTCTATTTCTTTTGTAATCATAAGTCTCCATATATAGTTTATTCCCTGATTTTTACTATTATTTATAATAGGGTTTTCTCAAGGGACCCTTACAGCTAGTCGCTTCGCGACAAGCAAGTCGGGTGTTTATTCCCTGATTTTTACTATTATTTTATAATAGTAAAAATCAGGTACTAAACTTAGTACCTGACCATAAACCCATCATAAATAAGCTACTAAATT
>PDWI01001780.1_pt1 | contig 33545 bp, 34 predicted proteins | sample 1430891 | NCBI WGS metagenome assembly PDWI01 (sample SAMN01162508, study PRJNA174530) | Oral metagenome, whole genome shotgun sequencing project. | biome: Marine environment; feature: Marine mammal; material: Swab sample of the gingival sulcus; isolation source: swab sample of gingival sulcus... | reverse complement strand
TTTCCAATTACGTCCATTTTTGCTTGGTGAACCCTCAGGCCGGACACGCCTGAAAACATTGATCTCATCATAAGAATGACCTCCGTATTTTTGATGCGTAACCCCGTCTGTCGTTCAGGGGTCAATAGCTTCCGTAAGGTCCAGCTATAAAACTATCGCACCATCTATATTAGTTATTATTCTTGAATCTAAATCGTCCTGTTTAGCAGCAGTTATTATCGTTTTGTTGCTTATACTGGCGATTAGCGCATTTCCGTCAAGCATTATCAAAGCATCTTTTATGCCCTTTGCCTTTGCCCTATCCATTGCCTGTCCAACCCTTTCGAGCTGAGCGCTGTTTAGGTTGACATTTCGCATCATCAGCCTTTTTTCTGCGTGTTTACTCACCTTTACCCCGCTTTCTATCTGACTTAAAACTTCTTTAAAGTCTTTTTGCGGCTTGGGAAGTCGATTCACGTCCTTTTTCTTAGGACTATTCCCTATCTTATCAAGTAAGTATGCGCTTGAAACCCTCCTTGTCATATTCAACACGCCCTTTCTCTAGTAATCAGTCTGAGTAAGCTTCCAAAAGATTTAAATTTTTAATAGTCTCGTTTATTTCGCTAATCTCTGTGGAAATTGTCCTCATAACCTTTTCTAATTCAACATCATTTTTCCCCAAATAAGACATTACCGACTTCATTTCTGCAACATCCTCTGTCAAGCTCTTAAAGTTGGTGTTCATATCTTGCATATTTTCTAACGAAGAAAATTGAGCCATCTGAGCTATAAAGTCTTTGTCTTGTATAGGTTCAAGGGGGTTTTGATTTGAAAGTTGTTTTAGTAATATGTGCATAAATTGATCCTTGCCCATATCCTGCTTTTCAATGAGTTTTTTGTTCTCGGCATCTTCTTTTAGCTGCTCCAGATATTCCAATTGTTCTTCAGTGAATACTCCACCGACTTTTTTACTGGATCTCTGAGGACTAGCTGCAATAGATGCTGGAGCTACAACTCCCCCTATTACATTTGACATAAGGTCTCCTTTCATAAAATAGTCTCTTTAGTTAGGCCAAGTGTTCAAAGGTCGAACCTCGTTCTAAGGCTTCGAGCGTCTTGATGTAGACCTGGGATACATTTTCAATTCCCTCGTCCAAATTCATCACATTTCCCACTCGCCTAGAAGCATTTGATTCGGATTCAGAGCCATCATCTCTTTCTCCTTGCCTAACATCTACGCCAAAACTCATCGCGTCAAATCCCTTGTCTTTTAAGGCATTTCTCAAGTCACTTAAATTTGATTCTATCGCTTCTTTTACCATTTGTGAAGCCACATTGAACTTAGCTATAACCTCATCTCTGTGAACTTCTATTTTCAGCTCTACCCTACCTAGCTCTTGTGGTTTTAATTTGATTATCATTTCTGAATGATCAGCAAGTTTTACAGATTGCTTTGCAATGCTCGCTTTAAGCTGTTCAAAAATATTAGACTTTATGAATGTGCTTATCTGAGTTTTAGTAGTTTGAACATCTCTAAGCATATCTTCCATCGCAGCTTTCTGGAATGAAGAGAATTCCGTCCTATCACCAATATAGGTCTTCGAATTCTGTCCATAAGCCTGCTTATTCACAATTCCTTCGTCAGTTTTTTCTCTTCCAAAGGAGTTTTTGCCAGGTGTTTCGTCTTTCAGCTCTTTACTTGTGACGCGGTTTCTGTTAATTTCCGCATCTCTAATCATTTCGTCTGCAACATTTTGAAGGTCTGAATTTGAATTTTCGCCTTTCGTCTTTCCATCCTGAACCGACACCTTAGAACTCTCTACATTTAAAGATTCCATCGTGGCATTTAGTTTTGAAAAGTCAACCTCATCAGCGTTTTCAGCGACATTTAACGTTGCGTCTCCTGTACCCCCACCCTTTAAAGTGGTCAGCGTTTTCTCCAAGATTTCTTCAGCTCCCTCAAGTAAGTCCCTCATAGCTACAAAATCTTCTATTCCAAAGTCGGGGTTCTTAAAGTTGAGGTTTCCGAGATCTAACCCTAAGTTAAGTCCATTAAAGGCTTCAGTAATATCATTCAAAATATTTTCCAAATCAATTAAACCTTCAAAGTTTGTTTGACCTTCTAACTGGCCTAAGTTTGAACTAATAAGGTCCTCCATCATATCTGTTATCTGGGCAAATAAATCAATAAGGCCCATCATAGATAAGATTTCCACCTCAGTTTTAGCATCTTCTTTTAAAACTGTTTCTCCTATGTTTTCACTGCTCTTTTCTGCCTTGTCAGATTTCGAAGATTCTACAATGCGGTTTAAGTCATTTGAATTTTTACTTTTTGCCTTTTTAAATTCAACAGCCGCCTCATCAGCCTCAGTATTAACCGTGGCTCTCTTGGCGGCTTCCTTGGGGTTATGGGATTTCCCAACCCTTTCCATCTTATCAATACGTCGTTTTGGCCCATCCAAACCGGAGTGCCGGAAACGCGGTTCTTTTGAAATCGGCGTCTGCCGTTTTCTTTCAAAAGTCCTTCCAAAGCCGCCATCTCTTTCAGCGACCCCTAGCATGTCATTTCGCGATCCTGCGCCGAGCTGTTTAGCGCCTAATTCACTCAATTTCATGCCGTTTTTCTTAGCAATTCCTACATACATTTTTGCCTCCCTACTGGGTTTCAGGTAAGGCTAGCTTGGTAAAAATGTCAGAAGCGATTCTGTTGTCAAGGTACGATAAAATCGAAGCAATTTTCTTAGGGGGAAAACTTCTGAGCAAATCAAGTGCCAAATCTTCATCTGAAATAACGATTTCTTCTCCATTGTTAAGGCTATAAGTCTTTGAAATTCCAGTATTCCAATAAAGCGTCTTTACGGTTTTAGCAACCTTTGCATCATCCATCTCCCGATAAGTGCTAACGAGTTCATTCATTTTATCGTCATAACCTTTATATATGTTTAACGCATCTATCAAATTTTCTGTAAAAGTATCTACTCCGTTCATAAGAACTTCCCTATCGCTTATATCGGATATTAATTTATCTACAAATTCTTGGTCGTCAATTTTAGATAAAACCTCTCCAGCTTTCTTAGGACCGAAGGCTGTATATATTTGAACAAGTTCTTCCTGAGAATAGGCAGACGATGTTCCGATTGTAGAAGATAATTCATCTGCAGGTTTCGCCTTTAGAAGTCTAGCAGTACTACCCAAATTGGAAACCCTTTCTTTTTTATCGTAGAGCTTCTTTTTATATTCCAAAGCCTTTTGTTTATCAACCTCTCTTAATATCATATTTCTGTCTTCTTCATCCAAATAGGATAGCACATCAACGACAGATGACTCGGATACATTTTCAAATATTTTGGCAAGTCTCTTGTGAGCGTTGATTTCCTCATCTAAAATCCGCCTGACAGCTTCCACCTTTGATGGAAGGGATAGATTTGATATGTAATCCGCATCCATCTTGTTCATTTCAGCTTCTTCTTCTTGAATTTTATCTATAGTGGCTATGATAGGCGAATCTTTGAGTTTGGTCTTTCTTATCTCTTCCATCAATTTTGCGGTCTTATTAGGATCAAGTCTATTCATGTGTTTAATCAATAAATCATATGTTTCTCTATCGTGTGATTCAGCCAATAACAACTTGTCTACCGCTCTATCCTTGTCTGATTTTAAAAGGTAGTTTGCAACCTCTTCTACCTGGGCCTGAATTTCAGCATCAGTTGGCATATTTCTAAAATTATCACCTATAGGACCAGGAACAGTCGCCAATATATCATTCGCCATATCTCTAAAGGGAGAAAACGTAAAGTAAAGCCCCGCCAAAGCAATTAGCGGAACCAAAATCACTATCAGGAGTATAATAATAATCTTTTTCACAAAAACTCTCCTTTTTCAAACTCACAATTTAGCGTTTCATAGCAGACTGGTAGTTGACCACCCCATCTATCATATTGCTGAAGTTTCTGTTTTCTTCTTCTTCATATTCTTCAAGCGCCTTTTCTTTCAATTTTTCCATCTTCTTGACTTCTTGAACCGCAAGTATAAGGTTTTCCTTTGCCTTTTCAACTTCTCCTTTAGCGATGTCAAGTCTCTCTGAAAACAAGGCTATTTCCTCTTTATACCACCTTTTAGACCTATCTATTAAACCGAGTTCTTCAGAGCCTATTCCCGAAGATAATTTCTTTAAAACACTTGAATCGTAGACAGATTTTTGATCAATCAAGGACCTTAATTTTTCATTTATCCTATTCATATCAGCTATCTTTTCAGCCAAAATCTGTTTTTTTTCGTTTTCCTCATCAAATCTAACCTGAAGAATTTTATCATACCTAAACTTAAAACCAGGCATCACTGAACAACCTCTCTAATAAGGTTGTCTATCCCATCCAACCCCGACTTCTCATTTATCTTTTGACACAAGAAATCGTTTATATAATCTATACGCTCTATGGCGTAATCTATATTTCTGTTTGTCCCCTTTTCGTAAGCACCTATGTTTATCAAATCTTCAGAGGTCCTATAAGTTGCTAATACCTCTATCATCCTTCGAGACGCGGTTATATGTTCCTCACTCACTATGTTAGGCATAACCCTACTCACACTTTGGAGAACATCAATAGCCGGATAGTGTCCTTTGTGCGCAAGAGAACGAGATAAGACAATATGACCATCGAGGATACCCCTTATAGCGTCAGCTACGGGTTCGTTCATATCATCGCCATCAACAAGCACTGTATAAAGGCCAGTGATAGAACCCTTATCGGAATTGCCAGCTCTTTCCAGAAGACGGGGTAACTTCGTAAATACAGAAGGTGTATACCCCCTAGAAACAGGAGGCTCTCCGACCGCCAAGCCTATCTCTCTCTGCGCCATAGAGAACCTTGTAAGAGAGTCCATCATGAGCATCACATTCAACCCCTTATCTCTAAAGTATTCGGCTATGGACGTCGCAAGCAGAGCTCCGTTAACCCTTACCAATGCTGGTTTGTCAGATGTAGCCACGACTAAGACACTCCGTTTCAAACCCTCTGGTCCCAAGTCTCTTTCAATAAACTCCCTTACCTCTCTACCCCGTTCACCTATAAGCGCTATTATATTTACATCCGCAGTTGTATTTCTGGCAATCATCCCCAATAGTGTAGATTTACCAACACCTGAACCAGCAAAAATGCCAATCCGCTGTCCTCTTCCAACAGTTAGAAGTCCATCTATCGCTCTGACTCCCAACGATAGAGGATCTTCTATTTTAGCCCTTTTTAAGGGGTTTGGAGGGTCATTATTTACAGAGTATCTTGTCTTTAAATCAAGAGTCGGGCCATCGTCCATCAGCTCGCCCACCCCATCTATAACCCTTCCAAGCAGTGATTCTCCGACCTTTACGCTGAGCATATATCCAGTGGCATAAACCTTAGAACCAGGTCCAACACCTTCCATTTCACCAAGAGGCATCAATAAAACTTTGTCCATACTAAACCCTACAACTTCAGCTATTATAGGAGTCTTAGAATCCAAGGGGTAAATATAACAGACCTCACTCATCCTAACCTGAGGTCCCTCAGACTCTATAGTCAACCCTACGATTTTGCTAACCCTACCTATAAACCTAACCGTAGTTATACTGTTTAAAGCCTCGTAGTATTTATCAAACATCTTCTTTACTCGCCAATATATTATTAAATATATCTTCTATACGGTCTAGTTGGGTTTGAACGCTAGCATCTATGCTGCCAGAAACGGTATCTATTACACAGCTTCCAGGTGAAAGGGCGTAGTCAGCCTTTATTTCTAATTCTTCTATTCTCTCTGCCATAGCCATTATCTTAGGTTTTACAAAGGTTGCAGCATCATAGTCTTTTTCAGAAACCCTTAGCACTATTGAAGTTGCATAACTTAGGTGCTCCATAGCGGCCGAGGCTAGAGCCTCTATATATTCAATGTCTTCAACTTCTTTTCCTATGACCTTTCTAGCTATGGCAAGAACCATTTTGATTATTTCAGCCTCTTTATCTAAGAGGAATTCTTCATTTTTTATATGTATTTCTCTTTTTATATCCAAAGCTTCTTGAATAAGGAGTTCTGCTTTTAATCTTCCCTCTTCGTAGCCTTCTTTAAACCCATCTTCTCTACCCCTGTTTTTCGAATTTTCGTATACTTCATTGGCATTACCTATAGCTTCTTCTTCTAATTGCCTAGCAGACTTTCTGGCATCTTCAATAAGACCATCAGCTGCAGCCTGAGCGTTATCCATTATTTCTATAGCCGCAGCCTCTGCCTGTTCAATTAAAGTTTTGGGGGTATATTCATCTGAAGCTGAATCAAGATCACTAGAAGCCTGCGCCGAAGTCTTACTATCTGCAAAATAGTCTTCCTTGCTTATAAAGACATCAGAACTCAAGCGGTAGGTTCCACCTGATATATTAACTCTATTTGACTTAATTACCTTAGACAATTATGTCATCTCCTCCGCCTCTTGAAATAACAATCTCGCCAGCATCTTGTAATTTTCTTATTATAGCAACAATCCTCTGTTGAGCTTCTTCTACATCCTTAAGCCGCACAGGCCCCATAAATTCCATATCTTCTTGCAACATTTCCGCCATTCTCTTTGACATATTTGAGAATATAAGGTCTTTAAGCTCGTCTTTCGCAACCTTCAAGGCAATTGATAGTTCGCTGTTCTCTACCTCTCTTATGAAACGTTGTACGTATACAGGATCTAAATTGAGTATATCTTCGAATACGAACATCTTCTCCCTGATTTCTTCGGCAAGTTCTGGTTCTTCTATCTCCAAGGTCTCCATTATAAACTTCTCAGTAGATCTGTCTATAGTATTCAAAATGTCCACAATAGACTGTATACCACCAGTAGAAGCAAAGTCTCGGGTAACAACTGAAGACAATTTTTTCTCTAATACAAATTCCACATCTTTTACAACTTCTGGTGATGTTGCCTCCATGGTAGCTATCCTCATAGCAACTTCTGCCTGCCTCTCTTGAGGAAGCGAAGATAGAATAGTGGCTGCCTGCTGGGGGCTGAGATAGGACAGGACTAGGGCTAGCGTCTGAGCGTGTTCGTTTTGAATGAAGTTAAGGAGCTGAGAAGCGTCCGCCTTTCTAACAAAGTCAAAGGGTCTAACCTGTAAAGAGGCAGTTAGCTTATTAATTATTTCCGTAGCCTTTTGAGAACCCATAGCCTTTTCTAAAACGTCTTTAGCGTAATTTATTCCACCTTCAGACATAAATTCTTGAGCTAGGCAAATCTGATAAAATTCTTCAAGGATCTCGTCTTTTTCCTGAGGGGTTACCTTGGGAACACTTGCGATTTGCAAAGTCAGTTCTTCTATTTCTTCTTCACTAAGGTGCTCGAATATCTTAGCAGAGCGCTCAGGTCCCAAAGCGATTAGCAATATAGCAGCTTTTTCCTTTCCAGATAGGTTACTTGCCATAATATTCCTTCTCTTTCATACTCATAATAGCACACCCTTTATAGAAGTTAATCTTCATCCATCCACGTTCTAAAGAGCTGTGCTACAATCTCAGGTCTTGCATCTATAAACTTCTCTATCTGATACTTAGGAGAAGATTTGTCTTCCAATTCAGTTTGTATTTCTTCAATTTCTTGCTGTTCAAGTTCGATTTCCTCAACAATCTCTTCAACTTCTTTCTTACGCCTTCTAAGGATTATGAAGGCTATTATACCAAGCACTAGAACAGCGCCAACGACAGCGGCAAAAGCAATAACCGGAACTCCCAAAACAGTCATCCCTGGAGACTCCAATGGAACAACAGCTTCTTCAAAGAAATCTTTCGCCATAACTTGAACATTTCTAGTTTCATCAAAACCAGCCGCAGCCTTCACAAGCTCAACTATTTTTTTGGAATCATCTTCACTTAAATTTTCATCTACTAAGGATTTTTTGTTTATGATTATTGCAACAGAAATATCTTGAATTTGCCCCTTTGCCTTTTCAAGTTTTTCTACCATTCGGTTTAATTCGTAATTAAGGGTCTTCTGAGACTTATTATAGGCTGATTTTTCTTCATCAGAAGTTGGAAATTCAGGGATTTCGGTAGTGTTAGAATCGGTGCCAGCAGCACCACCAAAAGACGGATTCACAACATTTTCTTTTAATTCATTGACAGACCTAACTAGCCCCTCTGTGGCTCCCTCTACTGGAACAGAAAATTCTTCCTTTTCTCTAACATAGGCATCAAAATCTAATTTTACGCTGGATTTTACCTCAACATTTCCCTCTCCGTATATGTTGTTCAAAAACTCTGTTAAACTGTTGTCTAACCTAGTCTCTACACTTAATTTTAAATCGTCTTGAGTTCTTGTCGCAAATTCCTCATCTGAACCAGTAGAACCGTTGAGTTTAATACCGTTCTGATCGATTATAGTTATATTATTCTCATCAAGCCCCTTCACAGCTGTAGCTACAAAGCTGACCAAACCACTAACCTGATCCGGCGAAAGCTTTTTGCCACTTTCTAAAACAAGCTTGACAGACGCAGTGGCAACGTCATCTTCTAGGTTTAAAAATGTGCTGGATTCTCTGACATTAATAAATACCTCTGCCTTTTTAACACCCTCCACAGTCATTAGAGAATTCGCTATAGAGCCCTGTTGAGCTTGTAAAAAGAGTTTATTTTTTGTATCAGCACTCATGGTAAAGTCTATTTTATCTAATATGTCATCGTATGTTAAAGCCTGTTGCCCTGAAAAACCAGCTAAGGCAAGTTCCATCCTAGCCTTATCAACCTGATTTTCATCAACCAAAACAACAGTAGCAGAATTTGCAGTCTTATTCTTTATCCCAAGTTCGTTTAGTTTAGCTGTAATTTTACCGGACTGTTCAGGGCTTAAATCCCTGTTGAAAACTACGTAGTCCACCTTGGTTAATGCCAAAATTGAAAATGTTACTACAACAAGAAATAAGACGGCACCAAGTATCCACAAGATTTTAGTCCGTCTCCCCATAGATTCAATACGGTTTTTAAACCACTCTCTAATACGCTGAATGCGTTCAGCCATACTCTATCCCCTAATCAAAAGTCCTAAACCTGTATCCTCATCAACTCTCTATAAGCGTCTAATACTTGGGCCCTAACTTCAAGCGCAAGATTCATTGTTATCTCAGCTTTTTGAGCGGCTATCATAGCGTCATGTAAATTATCTAGGTTTCCCGCAGCAAGCTGCACATCCAAGGCGTTAGAAACCTTTTCAGCGTTATCCACCGCATCTATAGCGTTGGATAAAAACGAATCAAAACTGAACTTTTCAACCTTAGGAGAATTCAAATCCTGATTCATAATAAACTTAACAGGAGTATTTATCCCTTCAATCTTCATATCCCATCACTCCTTAGGTTTATCTTCCTATCTCAAGTGCCTTCATAGCCATCGCCTTAGCACTATTCATGCTAGTAATATTGGCTTCATAAGCCCTTGAAGCCGCTATAAGATTAACCATCTCAGTTACAGTATCAACATTGGGCATCAAAACTATTCCGTCCTCATTTGCATCTGGATGAGAGGGGTTATATACCTGTTTGAAAGGCGTAGGGTCTTCCTCAACCCTAGATACCTCTACCCCTCCAGTAGCTCCAAACTTATTTAAGGCATTTGAAAACGCCGCACCAAACCCAGAAGGAGCAATCTGCCTCATTATGGCAACCTGTCTTCTGTACGGGGTTCCCGCCGCCGTCCTAGTAACATTTGCATTTGCAATATTCCTAGAAATTATATCCATTCTAAGCCTTTCAGCGGTAAGCCCCGTAGCGCTTACGTTAATGGAATTAAACATTTCTAGCCTCCTTTAATGGCGTTTTTAATCCTACTTATTTGAGAAGAAACTTGATTTATCAAAGCGTTGTACCTAATAGAATTCTTCGCCTGTTCAGCCATCTCGACATCTATATTTACATTGTTCCCATCTATTCTAAGACTGAAATCTCCGCTCTGGTGTATCTGGGCACTAGGAAAGTTGTTTACCCCCATATGATTAGCATGAGTTTTCGTCATAGGAGTCATCCTAGAAGCCATCGCATCATTCAAAAAGCTTTCAAATCTAACTTCTTGCCGTTTGTAACCCGGGGTTTCAGCATTAGCTATGTTATTAGCGATGACGTCTTGTTTAAGCCAACTAGCGTCGAGGGCTCGTTTTTGAAGCTCTATATTGTTAAAAGCATTCCTTAACAATGCCATGACCTCCCATCTATAAACTAAAACAATTGGTAACAAATTATATATCTCTAGTCATTATAACATATAAGTGCTAATTAGTACATATATAAGGAAATAAGACTCAGAATATCAACGATTTTATAAACTTAAAGCCCATTTTTATCTCTAACCCTATCCTGAACTATGGATTCTATATAGGCATCTTGGATTGTGGCAAATAAACTCCCCTTTTCATCTAAGCTTAATTTATCCCCCTCAAATAATAACTTAAGACAATCGGTGAGCTTTTCAAGGTTTAATTCAGAACCTAGTTCTAATCCTGGATTTTCACCCTCATCTTCTGTTAGCAAATAGTTGACATCAACCCCAAAAAAATCAGCTAAAGAATAGTAGGTTTCCCTCTGTTTGGGATAGCTTCTGCCACCTTCGTAATTTCTAACAGTTTTCAAAGAGACATCTATAAGTTCTGCCACAGCTCTCTGGGTGACTTTTTTTTCTTTTCTTAAAACCCTAAGCTTTTCTCCAAACTTCAAAACCTACCTCCACAAAACACAGAACAAAAAACAATTATATACAGACTTACCTTAAATTATTTAAAACCTCTATTATTATATTATCTCTAAAACCTCTATTCTTAAGATACCTCGCCATTTTCTGCCATTTTTTTGGGTCTGAAAGATCACTAGTAAGGGTTTCATTCATCTTTTTTGACAAAACAGCCTTAGCGACTTCTCGCTCGTCAATCTCCGCGTCTTCAATAAGATCGCCCGCAACCTCTGGACTCAATCCTTTTTCAATAAGCCTAGATATAACTTTAAGACCGCCTTCCTTTAGAAGATACCTCTTTGAATAAACCAAGCCGTATCTATAATCATCCAGATAACCCTCTGACTTAACCTTATTTATAGCGTAGTTTACGGCTTCCTCAGAAAAATCTTTCTTATAAAGTTTAAGCCTTAATTCAAGTTCAAAGTAATCTCTATTCCCCAAATAATAAATAACTTTTTCATATGCCCTATCTAATTCTTCACGCATTTCATCAATCATATTTTTTTAGATTACTCTTTCCTCATATCGCTTTCTTCTAGATTCTCAAGTTTTATTTCAAAATTATCAACTTCTATTTGCTGATTTTTAGAATTACCATAAGCATGCATCCATATTCTTATGCTATCATCAGTTATTATAGGAACGAATACACTATACGTTTCGCCATTGACAGTGTAGTCTAATTGACCAGTATAGCTATTGTAAACAATCTCTTCATCAAACCATTTATTGAATACAGGGTCAACCAACTCATAAGACTTAGTTTCTTGCCAATCCGGGGAAAGAATCCTAATGTTCTTAGTTCCCGGTCTTATTCCAGACCCAGCAGGGTCATAAACATACTCTATAATGCTAAAAGCACTCCCCATAGGATGTTTCTCGGCTGGATTTATGAGCCTGGTCTTTGCACTTGTTTGAAAGAAGACTAAGCCCCCAGAAAAATATTCTTTTCCAGGGTTCACTTTGATTCTCCTCTTAACCGTGAGTATTTGTTTTTTACCTAAAGGAATAGGCTTAGATAAAAGGTATAGATCTTCTCCCGTAGCGATTTTCTTTAAGATTAGAACGCCCTTTTCAATATCAGCTTGACCTTTGAGCTCCCTGTGGTCGGACATACTACCAACATACCAAAACTCATTATCCATCAGAGTAAAATCGTCCACTTTATTTACGACCTCATCTTCAGTCACAAACATGGGCTTAAGAAAAAAGAAATACACGGAAACAAAGAGTACAAACACCAGCACCGATAAAAACATTCTATTCTTTTTCATCCCAACACCTTAACTAAACATAGTTATCAAAACCGTAGGCACTAGCATAAGTATCATAAAAATAATCAATGCCCACGCAACGAACTTGTTAAATTTATTACGCTTCATTTTCCCCTCCATAATTAGACTTCGACTAATAATATCAAAAATAAAAAGAAATGACAATGTGCCATTCCTTTTAAAACACCTGATTTTTAACGAATTTTGAAGAACCCATAAAGAAAATTTAATTAATTTGCCAAAATCTTAAATCAACCAGCCTTCATATTCTTCTTTAGTATTTCCAAAGCATGATTCATATGCGCCCTTACAGCCATAGCGGCTCCTTCAGCATCCCTCTGAAATAGAAAATCCACCATCCTCTTGTGGTGCGCATCAGAGGCTTCTGTAAGATTTCTATTTATTACGTATGTAGTACTATTTATCAAATTAAAATAAAAACTTTGAAGCAAATGAAGGGTACATTTTTCCAAAATCGTATTGTGACAAGCCTTGGCTATTTCCAAATGAAAGTCTCTATCGGCAAAAAGCATCTCTTCAGAACGTGTTTTCTCTATATCGCTAAAAGATTCGTATTTGATTTTTATGTTTTCAAGTTCTTCATCAGTCGCATTTACAGCTGTTAACTTAATTACCTCACTTTCCAAAACCCTCCTCGCTTCGTACCAATCAGTTAAAAGTTCTATACTATCATCAATATTTTGAGTAGTAATACCGAGTGGATCTTCTAAGGTCCCAGGATTCTCTGCAACATAGCTCCCTGAACCATGCATCGTAACAAGATAGCCCTGGGCTTCCAAGGTTTTTAAAGCCTCTCTAATAACTTGCCTAGAAACACCAAACATAGAACATAGGTCTTTTTCATTGGGCAACTTGTCCTTTGGTTTATACTCCTGATCATCAATTATGAGCTTAATTAAACCAGAGGCAACTTTTTTTGACATCTTACTTACGGGCATAGGACCTCCTTATAGCTATATTTTTAGCCCAAGAATTCTTCAAGAAAAAAATTTTTACCCCAAAATTTTTGTACATGCGAAGGGTGATTATACTATAAAAAATAATGAAAGTTAAGCCCCTTTGCTTACATAATTTAGCGAACAAGAGGCTTAACTTAATTCAAAAATTAGCTCTAGAACGTTTCACAAAGCCAATCACATACAGGCGCCGGTAACGCCTTATTTCAACTTTTCTTCTTCAAGGCATGAATCGCTCTACCTAGAGAATCCATACTAGCCTCTTTTATAGCCTCACTTACAGTTGGGTGAGGATGTATCGTAGACAAAATTTCCTCAGCGGTGGCTTCCAGATGCATACCCAAAGACAATTCAGCTATAAGTTCGGTCGCAGAAGGTCCTAAAATATGAGCCCCTATAAGATCGTCGTATACATCATCAAACAAAAGCTTTACAAATGTGTTTTCTTCTTCACCTTCTATCAAGGTTTTCCCATTACCAGCTAAAGCGAATATACCAACCCTATAAGGTTTTCCAGAAGATTTAGCGTCTTCTTCGGTCATTCCTATAAACCCAATTTCAGGCCTAGTGTAGACGCAGCTAGGAACTTTGTTGTAATCAAAAGCTTCAGGATTTTTACCAAAAGCATGTTCAACAGCTACTATCCCTTGTTCTTCTGCAACATGAGCAAGCATTATACGAGAAGACACATCACCAACCGCATATATTTTACGTAGATTCGTTCTCATATATTTATCTACAACAATATGTCCTTTGTCTACTGACAAACCTATTTTTTCTACTCCTAGCCCTTCTATGTAAGGCTTCCTACCTGTTGCGACCAAGACATTTTCACCGACGACTTCCTTAGTTTCTCCACCCAGGGAATACTTTACTTTTAATTTTTTCCCAGTTTTTTCTATGCTTTGAACTGTACAACTGGTCTTTACATCTATACCGCGCTTCACAAAAAGTGCTCTAGCCATCATAGCTACATCAGAATCCATCGGACCCCCTATATTAGAGAGCATTTCGAGTATAGTGACCCCTACTCCTAAGTTTGAAAAAATCTGGGCAAACTCCATGCCTATTACACCACCACCCACTATCACAATGTTTTTAGGTAGTTTGTCCAAACACAGCGCGCCTTCGTTATCAATAACCCCAGGCAAATCAATTCCTTTTATAGGAGGAATAGAGGGCACAGAACCGGTAGCTATAACCACTACATCTGATTGAAGTTTTAAACCCTTTCCAACAACAAGGGTTCTTTCATCTAAGAAAGAAGCCTTGCCGTCAAAGTATTCAACCTGATTTGAAGCCAATAACTTTTCAACCCCAGAAACCAAGGTATTTACAACCCCACTTTTTCTCTCCATAACCTTTGCCCAGTCAACGCTTAACCCATCACCAACACAGATGCCGTGTTTTGAAGCGTTGTTGACATCTTCATAGAGTTTTGCAGAATGGAGCAAAACCTTAGTCGGGATACAACCAACATTAAGGCAAGTCCCACCTAAAGGCCCATCACTTATAAGGGCAACTTTCTTGCCCAGTTGAGCAGCTCTTATAGCAGCACTATATCCTCCTACTCCTCCGCCTACTACACTTAAGTCAAATTTTTTAACATTTTCCAAAACGCGCACCCCCTCGTTATAACATCAGGTAAGGATTTTCAACATACTTTTTGAAATCCTTCAAAAATGCGCCTGCTACAGCACCATCAACAAGTGAATGATCAGCTGTCAACGAGAATGTGGCGACCTTTCCAACCAAGATTTCCTCACCCTCAAGCCTAAAGTCATCTCTAATCGCGCTAACCCCTAAGATTGCAACCTCTGGCTTGTTTATTATAGGAGTAAACGACTTCAAACCATACATCCCCAAGTTTGTAACCGTAAAGGTTCCTCCTTGCATTTCATGAAGCTGTAAACCTCCATTTCTGGCTTTTTCTACCAGATCGTCCATCAAAACACTAATCTCAACCAAGTCCATCGTTTCTGCGTTTTTCAAATTAGGAACAACCAACCCAGCATCTACGGCAACCGCAAGCCCAAGATTCACATAGTTATGATATTCTATTTCATCACCATCAAAGTAAGCGTTAAGTTCCCTGTGCTTGAGCAGAAGTTTTGAAAGAACCTTTGTAAATATATGATTGTAACTTATTTTAACGCCAAGTTCTTTATATTCTTCATTCAAAGTAGTCCTCATAGCAATCAATTCATCCATTTCAACATCTATATCGAACGTCACCATTGGACTAGTGTTCCAGTTAGCCAGCATGTTCCTTGCTATTATTTTTCTCAAATTGCTCGCCTTCACCCTCTGTACGCCTCCGACAGGAGCAGCAGAAATCTTGGCGAGAATATCTTCTTTTTTTATCCTGCCTTCCTTTTGAATCGAAGAAACATCAACCCCATGAACAGCTGCAGCATTCCTAGCAGCGCCAGTCATTTTAGGTTTAGCCCTTTCAGCCTCTAAAACATCTTTAGCTACTATCACCCCATTATAGCCAGTAGCTAGAACATCTGACAAAGATATACCCTTCTCCTTAGCAATGTGTTTAGCATAAGGCGTTGCAAGGGCCTCTCCATTATCAGCATAAGAGACAGGGACAGGAGTTTCTTCCTTGGCATCACTCTCAGTTTTTTGAGCTGAGGTATCTCCAACCTTTGAAGCTGGAGTCATATTTTTATACTGACTTATATCTTCGTCAGCATCTCCAACAACAGCGACAAGCCCTTTTACGGGAACCACAGAACCCTCAGGCACTAAGATTAGCCTTACTACACCCTCAACATCTGATAATACTTCATTTGTGAGTTTGTCAGTTTCAACGGACATTATTTTGTCGCCTTCTTTTATGTTGTCGCCTTCTGAAACATACCATTTCGCGATTACACCCTCAGACATAGTAAGCCCAAGTTTTGGCATCACAACTTCTCTTGCCATATATTTCTCCTCATCTTTTTATATTCATAAATCCTACTTAACGCCCAACAAGTTAGGTAAAAAGGTTATAAACACCGGCATATAAGTCATAAGCAATAGAACGAGTATAGATACAAACAAGTATGGCAAAACAGCCTTAGAGATCTTATTCAAAGATATATCAGCTAGTGGCGCCGCAACATATAAATTCACACCCACAGGAGGGGTAACTTGTCCTAGAGCTAAGTTAACCGTCATTACAACACCTAACGCCAAAGGATCATATCCCATTTGAACGGCAACGGGAAGCAATATTGGAATAAATAAGTAGAAAGCAGATATAGCGTCTACAAAACACCCCGCAATTAAAAGCACCACATTGACCATCAACAAGAATATTATCAAATTACCGCCAGATATAGAGAAAATAAGATTGGCGGCATCTCTCGCTACGCCTTGGGTAGTTACTATCCAAGCAAAAACCGTAGCAGTAGCAACTACAAACATTATTACAGCAGATTGAATAACTGTGCTAAGGAATATTTCATATAGGTCTTTTAGCTTCAAGCTCCTATATACAAAGACACCTACAATCAGACCATAAACAGCTGAAAAAGCCGCAGCCTCTGTAGGAGTAAATATTCCACCGTATATTCCACCAAGTATTATAACCGGCATCATAAGTCCCCAAAAAGCTTCAAAAAACGCTTTTTTAACTTCACCGGGCTTTGCCTTTTCCCTCACCGTAATATCCATCTTTTTAGACAAAAAGATAGAAATCGCAATCAAACCCGCTCCAATCATCAACCCCGGAATTATCCCCGCAATAAACAACTTACCTATTGAAACCCCAGAAATCGCTCCAAATACTACAAAAGCAATTGAGGGAGGGATTATAATCCCTATGGAACCAGAGGTAGCCATAAGGGCAGCCGACGCCCCTTCTTCATAGCCATTCTTTATCATAGCAGGTATCAATATACCGCCTAGAGCAGCAACCGTAGCTGGTCCAGATCCAGATATAGCAGCAAAAAACACAGATGTAATAATAGTAACTATAGCCAAACCACTGCGTTTGTGCCCAACAGCCTTATCCGCCAACACGATTAACTTGTCGGATATTCCAGCCTTCTCCATTATATTTCCCGCAAGTATAAAAAATGGTATAGCTAAGAGTGTGAACTTACCAATGGCCGCAAAAACTTGCATAGGCAACAAAGTCAAACTATCACTGTTTACGATAAAGGTTATCAGGCTGGCGGTACCTAGAGAAAAAGCGATGGGAACTCCCAAAATAAGCATTATAAAAAAGGTTCCGAATAATAATAGAGCCATCATTCCACCTCGCCTTTCTTTTCAGCCTTAAAGTTGCTAATTCCAGCTTGTATAACTCTAATCAGTATAAACGCTGCACCTATGGGAACAAAGCTCCCGAAGATCCATTCGGGCCAACCCAGGGCAGGTGTTAACTGCCCTGAGTTTATTTCCGACATAACCATTTCGACACCGAATATCAGCAATATAACCGAGAAGAATATTCCCACCAGAGTTGTAAATAAAATCAAATACTTTCTTACAGTCTTGGGCACTAAATCATAGAGTATTGTAAGCCCCAAATGCGAACTCTTCTTTGCAGCTATAGCCGCACCCAAAAGACTTATTAAAATAAATACATTAGTGGTAATTTCTTCAGTAAATGACCAAGACATCCCCAAGAGCTTACGGGACAACACGTTCATAAACGCTATGCTAGTCATTATTATGAGACCTACCACAGATATGTATTCCTCAATGTGTCCGAGAAATTTCTTCATCATTAACCACCTTATATATTCGGTTTATCTAAACGCGTCTATAAGTTCCTTTCCTATAATTGGTTCGTATTCATCATATACGCTTTGTACCTTTTCTTTGAATCGAGCTATCTGCTCTTCATCAACAACTGTAACAGTCATTCCCTTTTCGGCAAATTTTTCAAACTGAGACTTTTCTTTAGCTCTGTTTTGCTGTATTTGATAAGCCATAGCTTCCTGTCCAGCTTCTCTCAAAATCTTTTGTTGCTCTTCTGTAAATGATTCAAAGGTTTTCTTGTTTATACCGAGTATAGCTGCGTCATAAGAATAGTTCCAAATAGAAATATGTTTTTGAACTTCATAGAATTTAGAAGAGTCTATTATATCAGCTGGGTTTTCTTGACCATCTATAGTTCCCTGCTGTAGAGCAGTGAAAACTTCCGCAAAGTTCATAGATTGAGGGTCTGTTCCAAGTGCCTTGAATAGAGAGATATACATCTTCATACCAGGAACCCTTATCTTTAATCCTTCCAAATCTTCTGGAGTCTTAATGTCCCTAACATTGTTTGTTAACTGCCTAAATCCATTCTCTCCAAAACCTAGGGCAACAACCCCTATTTCATCTAGCAATCCTGAAATAGCCTTTGTTCCAGGACCATCTGGACCAAGTTTTTCATCAACTATGTCGTAGCTAGGAATCAACCAAGGCAAGCTTATTACACCAAATTTTTCATCTAATATAGAATATATTATATTTGAGTGCATAGAAATATCAGTTGTTCCATTTGTAAGCATCTCGATACCCTTTGCTTGGTTACCACCCGAAAGCTGCTCACTTGGGAACACGGTTATTTCAATCCCGCCCTTTGTCCTTTCCTTTACGAGTTCAGCAAACTTATTTGCACCTTCAGTCCATGTAGACTGTTCGTTTCCAGTTACACTCATCTTTAGTTTTATAACTTTAGCTTCATCTCCGCCACCGCCGCCACAAGCAGCCAAACTAAACAGCATCACTATCGCTAACAATAAGGTAATAATTTTTTTCATGATATTCCTCCTAAGTAAATAATTCTAGCTAGAAAAACTTCAAAAGTTCTTCCGCTATCAATCCAGAATTCAATCTATACGCATTTTCTAAAACTGGCGAAAAAGGAACCGGGGTAAACGGCGCTCCAAATCGCTTTATAGGAGCATCCAAGTACTCTATTGCGTTCTCAGCTATAAATGCAGCTATTTCTGAGCCAACCCCACCTTTCTTTACAGCTTCATGAAGTATACAAACCCTATGAGTCTTCTTGACAGAGTCCAGTATAGTCTCTTCGTCATATGGTAAAAGGGTTCGTAAATCGACAACCTCCGCACTTATTCCTTTCTCAGCAAGCAAATCAGCAACCTCGTTAGCCTTTTTCATGCCTATAGAATAAGATATTAGGGTTATATCACTACCTTCTCTGGTAACCTTCGCCTTTCCTATCGGAATTAGAAATTCTTCCTCAGGCACAGGTCCCTTTTCCTTATATAAAATCTTGTTCTCAAAATATATTATAGGGTCGTCACTCCTAATAGCAGACTTAAGCAACCCCTTTGCATCTGCTGGATTAGAAGGAGTTACAACCTTTACTCCTGGTATATTCATAAACCAAGCCTCTATGGACTGTGAGTGTTGGGCAGCTGCACTCGCCGCCAAACCATCAGGTGCACGAATAACCATTGGAACAGAAGCCTGTCCACCAAACATATAGCGAACCTTTGCCATTTGATTGAAGACTTCATCCATAGCCACACCTATAAAATCTGCAAAGTGCATATCAGCTACAGGTCTCATCCCAGCCATAGCAGCGCCGACAGCACTACCGATTATAGCCGTTTCAGTTATAGGAGTATCTTTCACCCTATCACCAAACTCATCAGGCAAACCAGCAAACTGACCAAAGATACCACCTTGTCTAGCTATATCTTCGCCCATAACGAAGACGGTCTCGTCACGACGCATCTCCTCTGCCATAGCTTCTAAAGTAGCTTTTGAAAATGTAATTTCTCTCATCAATTTCCTCCTACCCTTAGGCATATACATCGTCATAGATTTCTGACGCATCAGGATAAGGACTATCCATAGCGTACTTAATGGCATCTTGAATTTCTTGCTCAGCCTTCTCTTTTAACTCTTTTAAAGCCTTCTTAGTCATCCACTTCTTAGCTAGTACGGTTTCTTCAAACCTAGTAATTGGATTGTTTTCATCAAAAACTTTTTGAACCTCTTCTTTGGTTCTATATTTTTCGACATCGCCGACGTAGTGACCCTTTATCCTGTAAGTCTTACACTCCAAAAGGAAGGGCCCTTTGCCAGACTTAACGTATTCAAGCGCTTTTCCAAAACCTTCGTAAACCGAAAATACATCATTCCCGTCAACGATTGCGCTTTCCATACTATAACCTTGAGCTCTATCGGCAATGTTTTCAACGGAAGTGGTTGTCAAATACGGCGTAGTAGATGCCCACTGGTTGTTTTCGCAAACAAATATAACAGGCAACTTCCAAACAGACGCCATGTTCATACCTTCGTGGACAGTTCCTCTGTTCGAAGCGCCATCACCAAAGAATACCACCGACACATTATCCTTTTTTTGTAGTTTTATAGCCAATCCAGCACCTACAGCTAAGTTTATTCCGCCACCTACAACACCATTAGCCCCAAGCATTCCAACAGAAAAATCCGCTATATGCATGGAGCCACCTTTACCCTTGCAGAATCCAGTAACCTTTCCAAATATCTCAGCCATCATACCTTTTACATCCGCACCTTTAGCAATCGTGTGACCATGCCCCCTGTGCGTGCTCATTATGTAGTCTTCAAAGCTGAGTTGACTACATATTCCTGTGGCCACCGCCTCTTCTCCAATGTATAAATGCACAAATCCCGGTATTTCTCCATCCAAAAAATACCGTTCTACAGATTGTTCAAAAAATCTGATTTTCTGCATTTTGTAATACAACTCTTGAAGCAATTCTGATTTCATCTTTTTCATAGGCACTCCTCCATTTAACAAGTAAAACGCACATAAGCACCGTTATTGACTACTTTTGATAGAACGAAAAGGAGACAAAATCAAGATTAGTTTCCGCCATCCTTTTCAGTATACTCATCATACCACTTTGGGTTTATAGTGTAAAGCATTGTTTTATCCAAAACAATGTTTAAATTTTCTTAAATAAAAAACCAAATTTAAAAAGCCCGCCAAAACGGCGAGCTTAGAAATCCGATAAAATTATAAAAACCTCAAGTGTTTAAAAATACGTTAATCTAGAAAAAAAACATAATATCGAAACATTTCCACACAATAAAAACAAAAAATATAAAAAGCTAACCTATAAGGCAAAATGATAAAAAGCTAGATATTAGAACGAATTAAGCAACTTAGGATATTATATCTACATCAAAGTTATGTCTATATTGTTACTTTTAACCTTCACTTTTTAGAGGGCCGGAATATTTCCACTTCTAATTCAGAATCATACTCTCTTCCCATATTGATGCCATCTAGTTCCCCTATTACCATATCCAAGGTCATAAGAACCTTATTGCCTTCAATTACATGACCACCATAACCATTACCAAAACTATCACTCAAAGAATAATGCAAATGTGGAAGAATCTTTCCATCCCTGTTGCAAATTATTCCATTCAAAGACAAGACTTCTATGGGACCTTCCAAAACTATAGGATCACTGTAACCATAACCAGCTTTTTTTTCAGGTAGTTCAACCGGATCAAAAAACCTTGCACCATCTAGAGAACCTATTGCAGATAGGATGAGTCCATCTTTTATCCCCGCTTCTTCGCAAATAGAAATCAAGCTTTTCAAAACATCTTCACCAGGAGCCAAACGAATAGCTAAAACCCTCTTTAATCTACCTTCAGCGTATTGCATATAATACCTCCTTATCCCAAACCCAAAGATGGATCGGCGTTCATATCAAGAGCCCCATCTTCTGAAACTTGAACATAGAAACCAGCTGCAGCTATCATAGCCGCATTATCGGTACAGTACTCAAATTCAGGATAATAAATATCTATCCCATGTTTTTCTGACTCAGCAGTCATAAGCTCTCTAAGTCTTGAATTTGCAGCAACTCCACCTGAAACAACCAAATCCTTCATACTATATTCTAGGGATGCAGCTATACTCTTTGAAACCAAAACCTCTAAAACAGCTTCTTGGAAAGAAGCAGCTACATCATTAGAATTTATTTCTTGACCTCTCTGATTTGAATTGTGAACGTAGTTTAATACAGCGCTTTTAATTCCACTAAAGCTAAAATCATAGGACCCCTCTTCTAAGTAAGTTCTAGGAAAAGGAATCTTTGTTCTATCTCCGAGCTTAGCTGCGGCATCTATCTTCGGACCACCAGGATATTCAAACCCAAGAGTTCTAGCTACCTTGTCATACGCTTCTCCAACCGCATCATCTCTAGTAGAACCTAAGATTTTTATGTCATCATAGTCCTTGCATAGAGCTATATAGGTATGCCCCCCAGAAACCACAAGGGACATAAAAGGAGCTTTTAATTCAGGATAAGATAAAAGTGGGGATAAGAGGTGTCCCTTTAAATGGTTCACACCTATAAGTGGTTTCTTTAAAGAATACGCTAAAGCTTTGGCGTAATTCAAGCCCACTAAAACAGCACCAACCAAACCCGGTCCTCTAGTAACGGCTATAGCGTCTATATCACTCAAAGATACACCTGCCTCTTCTAAGGCAGCATCTACGATTTCAGATATCTTTACGAGATGATTTCTAGAGGCTATTTCGGGAACAACACCCCCATACTCTACGTGTATAGGTATCTGAGTGTGTATAACATTTGAAAGGACTTTTCTATAATCTTTCACAACTGCTGCGGATGTTTCATCACAGCTCGTTTCTATACCTAGTATAAGCAATTTTTCCTCCTAGAAACCTACAATTCAATCCACATAATATAAGCGTCTTCGTCATTGTCTATATAGTATTTGGGCCTTATTCCAGCGTCTACAAACCCCATTTCAGAGTAGAGATTTCTGGCAGGCTCGTTTGAAACCCTAACCTCTAGAGTGCAGCGTTTAATCATATTGCCAGCCCTAGAAAAATCTATAATCTTCTGAACCAAAGACCTGCCTACACCCATCCTCCTAAATTCAGGCAGAACCGCCACATTCGTTATATGTCCTTCATCTAGAATCTCCCAGATGCCGATGTATCCAACTATTTCAGAATCAAATTCAGCTACAAAGTAATGTGCATCTGGGTTGTATTCTAATTCATTAAAAAATGATTTTTTTGTCCAAGACGTCTTGAAGCAGGTTTTTTCAACTTCAAAAATGCCATCTATATCCGCAACTTTAGCCCGTCTTATTTCAAGATCTAAAACCATACGACAAACTCCATAAAAAGTTTAAATGAGAGCCATTTTTTCTCGTTCAGCCTGAGGTTTTCTGAGATATATTGGAAGTGCCTTAGAATACTTAGATTCATAAAAACGATATACCCTGTTAGAATATACCAAGCCCTCTGCAGTAGCAAGGGTGGTAGCTTCAACACCTAAAATAGCTCTATCCCCAAGTTTTTCCTTCAATATACTACCATACTTAGGAAGACCATCACCCACAAAAAGGACCTTAACATTTGAGGTCATCCAGGGTAAGGAAGAGGTTAGTTCATAAATCAAATCGTCTATATCTAGCGGAGAAGGATCTACAATGAGACCTCCCCCAAAACCGTCAAAGCAAGCTGCGTAAACCCTATTTCTCCTAGCATCCATAATGGGACAAACGAGACCATCATGGTATAACCCATGGTAGGAGAGGGCATAAAGAGTAGGAACAGTGACAACCGGTATCCCAAGCCCATGCGCAAGCCCCTTTGCTGTAGACATAGCTATCCTTACACCTGTAAAAGAACCAGGGCCATTCGCCACCAATATCCTAGAAACATCGCTTATGTCTTTTAGAGCAAACTTTAGCGCAGAATCGATAAGGGGCATTAGTTCTTGCGAATGAGTAAGACCATTGTGTATAGAAAAAGACGACAATACATCGCCGCCCTCTACAACACATACAGACGCCGATTTTGTAGATGCATCAAATGCCAGTTCAATCATTTTTTCTTCCATAAAAAACCTCTATATCCTCGTCATTTTAAGTATACGCTTCTCGCCCATCAGTTCAATAGATATTTGATATCCAGATACGCCTATTTCATCTAAATACTCAGTTATGGTATCTCCCCACTCAATAAAGACCACGGCATCATCTGAAAAATAATCTTCAAAACCTATGTTGTATAGCTCATCTTCATCATTAACCCTGTACACATCAGAATGATGAAGGGCAAATCTCCTCGTCTTATATGAATTTACAATGCTATAGGTTGGGCTGGTAACAGGTTCTTCTATGCCTAATTCAGAGAGTAGTATCTGAACTAAAGTGGTCTTTCCAGCACCCAGATTCCCCTTTAAAATAACCACGTCGCCCGCCTTTAAACGGATGGCTAAGTCTTTTACAAATGTCCTTAAGTCTTCTTTATTAAAAATTTCAAAGGTTTTATTTATTAAATGTTCCACTATTTTCTCCTAAACCTAGTCCCAAGTGCCTCCAAGATAAGCATTGATAAAGAGGTCTAAGTCTCCGTCCATGACATCATTTATCTTTGAATTTTCAGCACCAGTTCTGTGGTCTTTGACAATTTGATATGGGTGAAATACGTATGATCTAATCTGTGAACCCCAAGAAATCTCAGAAAAATCACCATGCAATTCATCAATGTTATCTCGGTGTTCCTGTTCCTTAAGTAAGAGCAGCTTAGAGGTAAGCATCTTCATAGCTACCTCTCGGTTGGAAATCTGAGACCTCTCATTTTGGCATTGAACCACAACCCCAGTTGGGAGATGGGTTATCCTAACAGCTGAATCCGTAGTGTTTACGTGTTGACCACCAGCACCAGATGCCCTATAAGTATCTATTTTTAAATCATTAGGATTTATGCTAACTTCGATATCATCGTCTATATCAGGTATTACATCTACCGCAGCAAATGATGTATGACGCCTGGCAGTAGAATCAAAGGGCGAAATCCTTACAACCCTATGAACCCCGTGTTCAGAACGGAGAAAGCCATAGGCGTTTTCTCCGATTATTCTTATAGAAGCAGATTTCATCCCAGCTGCAACATCACGCTGTTCATCTAGGATTTTTACCTTGTAACCCCTTCTTTCAGCCCACCTTAAATACATCCTATAAAGCATTTCATTCCAATCCATGGCATCTCTACCACCACTGCCTGCGTGAACAGATAATATGGCGCCATAAGAATCATACTTTTCATCCAAGAGGGTTTCAAGCCTAATATTCTCGTAGGAAGCCCTCAGTTCCTTCATTCCCTGCCTGAGCTCAGACCTCATACTTAGATCTCCCTCACTTACAGCTAATTCACAAATAAGTTGTAGGTCTTCTAGCTTAGAAACTAGGTTTTCATAGGATGAAATTTTAGTGCTAAAGTGCTTTTGGCGTTTACCAAGCCTTGCAGATGCCTCGCTATCCTCCCAAGTAGAGGGGTCAAGCAGGCTATCTTCCACCGATTTTAATTCAGCCTTAAGTGAATCTAGGTCAAAGATAGGACCCTAGCTTTTCAAAAGATTCTCGCAAGGATTTAAGTTCTCTCAGTGCGTTTTCAAACTCTATCATCTTTCTACTCGCCCCCTAATCCTTTTCCTTTTTCAAACAACAGTTCTTATATTTCTTACCACTTCCGCAAGGGCAGGGAGAGTTTCTTCCAATCTTAGGAGTCTCCCTCTTTACAGTTTTTTGTTTAGCTCTTCCATGTGTTGCGGATGTTATAGTTGCAGATTCTTTAACCTCTGTATCCATCTCTGGTTCTGCGTGGAATACTAAATTCAAAGTATCCTGCTTAATGACATCGATCATATCATCAAACATATCAAAACCTTCTTTTTGGTAGGCAATTATAGGATCCATCTGACCTATCGCCCTAAGACCTATACCCTGCTTTAGTTGATCCATCGCATCTATATGATCCATCCACTTATCATCTACTGTTTTTAGTAGGGCATACCTCTCCACTTCACGCATCTTTTCAGAACCTATGCCCTCTTCTATGCGTTCGTACTCTGCCCTAACCTTATCCAAGATTGTGAAACGAATATCTTTAAGTTCTGTATCTTCATCTACATCAAGTTTCAAAGCCCCCTTAAAGAATATAGAGTTGAGTTCATGCTCCATAGCGCTGACATCCCAGTCTTCAGATATATCACTACCAGCAGTGAAACTAGCTAAAACAGAGTCTACAAAGGTCTCGCACATGCCCTCAATCTGTTCTTTTATATTATCTCCATGGAGGACCTTCTGCCTCTCGCCGTAGATTATCGTCCTCTGGGTATTCATTACATCGTCGTATTTCAAGACGCTCTTCCTGATGTCGAAGTTCCTTGCTTCAACACGTTTCTGAGCATTTTCAAGAGCCCTAGAGACCATACCAACTTCTATCTCCATGTCGTCTTTAAGCCCCATCTTCTTTATCATTTCCATTGAATTTTCACTCATAAAAAGACGCATCAAATCATCTTCTAAGGATAAGAAAAATTGAGTAGAACCCGGGTCTCCCTGTCTACCAGAACGCCCTCTAAGCTGATTGTCTATACGCCTAGATTCATGGCGCTCGGTTCCCATTATAGCTAAACCACCTACAGCCTTAACCTTCTCAGCCTCTTCCCCAGTCTGCTTTGAAAATTCAGAATAAATCCTCTTGTATTCTATTTGAGCGTCCCTTATTTCTTGAACCTCAAAGGGGCTAGTAACCATTGATAAGGTCTTTTCGTCATATCCATTCTTGCGCATTTCTTTGAGCGCCATAAATTCAGCATTACCACCCAAGACTATATCAGTACCACGACCAGCCATATTGGTAGCTATCGTAACGGATCCGAACCTACCTGCCTGAGCAACTATCTCAGCCTCTCTATCATGGTGTTTTGCATTCAAAACCTCGTGTGGGATTCCACGTTTTTTGAGCATGGCACTTAATAGCTCGGATACTTCTATGGTTATAGTTCCTATAAGGAGTGGTTGCCCCGTTGAGTGACGTTCCCCTATCTCGTCGACTATCCTATTGTATTTGGCAGCCAAACTACCCAAAACCACATCAGGCTTATCATCCCTAACTATAGGTTTGTTTGTAGGAATTACGGTTACTGGCATGTTGTATATCTGGATAAATTCCTCTTCTTCTGTCTTTGCGGTTCCCGTCATACCGGATAACTTTTTATACTGTCTAAAGTAGTTCTGCAAGGTTATGGTGGCTAGGGTTTGGGATTCCTTCCTAACCTCTAACCCTTCCTTCGCCTCTATAGCTTGGTGTAAACCATTGGAATAACGACGACCGTGCATTATCCTTCCCGTAAATTCATCTACAATGAACACCTTGCCGTCTTTCACAACATAGTCCGCATCTCGCTTCATCATATATACGGCGTATAATGCCTGTTTTATATGATGGGCAATTTCCATATTTTCTGGATCAGCTAAGTTATCTATCCCGAAGAATTCCTCAGCCTTGCCGTCACCACTTTCTTCTGTAAGTGTTACCCGCCTATCCTTTTCTTCTATAATCAAATCTGTCTGTTTATTTAAACTTATAGCAAAATTGTGTGCCCTATGATACAAGTCTGTAGGTTTGTTTCCCATACCGGATATTATAAGCGGGGTCCTAGCCTCGTCAACCAATATAGAGTCAACCTCGTCTATTATGGCGTAGTTGAGTTCTCTCTGTACTAAGCCCTCAGGTCTTACAGACATATTGTCTCTAAGGTAGTCAAAACCAAATTCATTGTTGGTACCGTAGGTAATATCCATAAGGTACTGAGCCCTTCTTTCAGGCCCCTTCACATCATTGGTTATGCAACCAACTGTAAGACCCAAAAATTCAAATATCTTACCCATCCAATCTCGGTCACGCCTTGCAAGGTAGTCGTTTACAGTAACAACGTGAACCCCGTGTCCAGGTAGGGCATTTAGGTATGCAGGTAGGGTTGCAACCAAGGTCTTTCCTTCACCTGTCTTCATCTCTGCTATTCCACCCCTATGAAGGACTATACCTCCTATTAGCTGAACGGGATAATGTCTCTTCCCCAGAACCCTGACTGAAGCCTCTCGTACCAGGGCAAACGCCTCAGGAAGGATTTCCTCTAAGTCGTTTACTTCTAAAGACCGCGCCCTCAAATCCCCAGAAAAAGACCTTAGTTCATCATCACTCATTGCCTTGAACCTAGGTTCTAACACTTCAATCTTTTCTACTTCCTTAGTAAGCTTTGCTATAGTCTTCTTAGTATACCTATCCTGTAACCAATTTTTTAATCCCATACTTAAAATTCCTCATCTTCCAACAAATATTTACTTTATAAAGGTCATAATTACCTTATTATTCTCCCCATCCCTAGATAAGGCTAGGTTTCCTCCACATTCACGATTTATAATCGCATCTGAAAAATACATTTCTATTCCATTTACGCTCAAAATACTAGAATCAATGCCATCTAGCTTTAATATCTCTCTATAATAACTTGGGTATGGTTTTCCGTTATCTTGATATTCAAGTATAACCTTACTGTTCTCTTCTTTTACGTTTATCTTAATCTTTGCGTTTAAACCGAGCCTAGAAGCCGATAACAAGCTCGTCATAACTAGATTTTGGATTATCAGCCTAAAACTGTCATTGTTGAGCCTTACCTTTACATCATCGCCACAGCTAACATCTACCATATGTCTAGTTCCCTCAAAGAACTTAGCCATCTTACCTATAGAGTTTTGAAGGGATTTGTATAAGCCTATACCATCTGAAACCTTTCCAGTGGGCTCCAAAAAATGCTTGAATATGTCAAATTTATAAGAAACTCCAGCAGACATATACATATTTTCATAGGTCTTTTGCCCAGTTAAATTTAAATAGTGTTTTGAGGCGGGGTCCCTAAAATCTTTGCTGTGCTTTCTCAAGAACTTTATACTCTCATCAAAGTTTTTAACGAGTGAGGTAGATACAAAGGTTCCTATCCTTCCCATAAGCTTTATGTCATCCAAGCTCTTTTCCTCAATCCTGACATTCCTCTGATCCATCAAGGCTAAGTTTTCAATCCTTATTTTGTCGGCGTCTTGGTGGAGCTGTTGATTTTGCGATTCTAATTCTTCAATTCTCTGGGCTGACAATTTTATTTCCGCCCTAAGCGCTTCCATCTTGTTTTCGCTCTCCAACTTTAATTCAGCTATTTGAGCGTCAAATTCTTCTTGAGTCTTAGATTCCTCAAGATTCATTCCCTCTTCTTTCTCCAATTTTAAAGCTTCAATCTCCGCTGTCTTTTCAGATAAGAGAGCCTCTAATTCTTCTATCTTAGACCCTGTTTCAGAATCTATTTCAAAATCAGCATTAGGCGTTCCACTCGACCTTACTGCCTCTAACTCTTCAGTTTTTTCTAATAGTAGTCTCTCTAGTTCTTGAATTCTAGACTCCGTTTCAGGGTCTAGGTTGGCTTCTTTTAAATCTTGCATAAGAATAAAGTTTTCGGCCTTTAGATCCCCTATCTGTTTGTCCTTCTGTTTATTTTCTAATTCTAATGCGGCAAGTTTTTCAGATATTTCATCTGTAGTCCACTCTACTTCGCCATCAGTCTTTTGAGAAGATTTCTTTATCTTATCTATGGTCGCCTTTAGGTCATTTTTTTCAGCTTGAAGTTTTTTCAAGTCCTCTTGAGCCTTTTTCACCTCAATATTTGCATTCTTGAGGTCTTCATCCTTCTTAACAACTAGCTTTTCGTGTTTTTCTTTTTCCGCCTTTAGCTCCTTTAGGTTAGCCTCACTCTTATCTAATGCATCCCTAATCTTTTTAAGAGTCTTATTGTCTTTTGGTTTTGGAACATTTGAAGGAGAACTTGATGTTTTCATATTTTCTAAAACGTAGTTCCTTCTAACCAGATACTCGCTATAATAAACAAAGAAAGCTCCAAACAATGCCGTGAAGGTAACTACTATTAGACCCAGCAACTTATCTGAATGAGGGATAAAGTCATTCATCATTATAAAGATGGTATAGAACAAACTTATTGAAAATGTAGCTATGGAAGTATATAGGAAATCTGTCTTCATCATTATAAAGGAATATACGACTAGTATGACAAAGCTCATATGGAATCTAGATATTATATCCGGCGGCAAGAAATTCATAGATACTATGTGGGCAAGCCCCATCACCATCACTAAACCACTTACTACCTTTGCCATATGAATCTTTACCTTTGGCAAATAGCTTACAGAAAACGCAAGCAAAAATAGCGGAACGATAATAGCAAACCTCAAAAACCAAACCATGCCCTTGGTATAAGGTAATAGAACCCAATCAACCAAACCAAATAAAATAAATATGATTACCCCAACCGCTATAGACAGCCTCTTTTTAGATAAAAAAGTTTCCAAACGGTCAAATATATACTGCTCTTCTGATGCTTCATCAAAGCGCATATAGTACTCATTAAGACCAAGCTCTGATGGAGCTTCTGGAAACAGCGACAAATAATCTTTTTTAATATCCATATTCACCTCTAATAATTAAACTACAAACCGACAATATATTTACATCCACAAGCACTTTTCCGCCTTTTTTTACTTGGGAAAATCAAATGGTGTTAGGCACTAATTTTACAAGTAAAAAGGTTATTTTAGGGTCACCACAGTAACCCCCGATCCTCCCTCACCCTGAACTCCACTTCTAATTTTTTTGACCATAGGGTGCTTTTTCAAATGGGATTGAACGGCTTTTTTTAATATTCCTGAACCAAGTCCATGAATTACGCTCAGCTGGTTCAACCCCGACATAATCGCCTCGTCCAAAAACTTGTCTAGCTCATGAGTAGCCTGCAAGACGTCTTTTCCATGTAAGTCAATTTCCGTAACGCTCGTCTTTGCAAAGTTTAAATCAGTCCCGTAGGACATGGTGTTCTTGGGGTCATATATTCCAACCTTTTTCTTTTTAGCCCTCTTAGAACTAACCCTGAGGTCAGATTTCTTTACAAAGAACTTCATAGAACCAACCTTGACTGTAACTTCATCTCCATCATCAAAGTCAAGCAAAGTTGCGTTCTTGTCTATAACCGTAACGTAGTATTCCTTACCCACTTCAAAGGCATCTGGAACCTTGGAGTTAGATTTATTACCAGACTTCACCTTAGCAATGTTCTTTTTATCTTCTTTAGACAGACGCTGTTTTAGTTTCAAAACCTCTGAGCTTTGAAGGATTGCGGGGTCTAATCCCTTTAAATCCTTTAGGGTTTCGTCCAAGGTCTTTTTAGCAGAAGCTATTATTCTCCTGGCCTCAGATTTTGCCTCGTTTATGGTCTTTTCCCTTATGTCTTTTATCCGCTCTTCTCTCTCTTGAAGTTTTCTTTGTAGGTCTTGATTTTTTTCCCTAAGTTCCTGAGCTAAGATCCTGTCCTTTTCAGCCTTACTCTTCCTCTCCTCAATAGCTTCTAATACATCTTCAAAGGCTATGTCTTCTCCAGCCAATACTTCTTGTGCCCTATCTATTATATCTTCATTTAGACCAAGCCTCCTGCTGATTTCAAAGGCATTGGACTTACCGGGACTGCCAATCGAAAGCCTGTATGTAGGAGCCAGTTTTTCTACATCAAACTCAACGGATGCATTCTGAAAACCCTCTGTTATGAGTGCAAACTGCTTTAACTCAGAATAGTGCGTAGTTGCAACGACAGTAGCCCCCCTATCTTGAACCGTTTTTAGTATGGATATCGCGAGCGCAGCACCTTCAGTAGGGTCTGTTCCCGCTCCTAGCTCATCAAACAAAAGCAGGCTATCTTCTCCCGCTGAATCCACCATCTTTACTATGTTCTGCATATGGGATGAAAAGGTAGATAGGCTCTGGTCTATACTCTGTTCATCCCCTATGTCCGCAAATATATTCTTAAATAAACCAAATTCCGAGTTGGATAGGGCGGGGACAAACAGACCTGAAAGTGCTATAGCCGTCAAAAGCGCAACCGTCTTTATAGAAACCGTCTTTCCACCTGTGTTTGGTCCGGTTATTATAACCGCATTATAGTCATCGCCAATTTCAAAATCTATGGGAACACAATCTTCCCTATTTATAAAGGGATGCCTGCCCTGCCTTATTTTTATCCTACCGGGAGGAGCTATAACCGGCCTGGTCGCATCCATTTCTATAGCCAACTTACCCTTTGCAAATATATAGTCTAGTTCACAAACACTCTCGTAACTAAGCCTTATATCGTATAAGGATTCCGATATCATTTCTGTGAGTTTAGCAAGAATCTTTCTTATCTCATCTTCCTCATCTATCATCAAAGAGCGGAGCTCGTTATTCATGTTAACGATTACTGAGGGCTCTATGTAAAAAGTCCCTCCACCCTTGCTCTTGTCGTGGACAAGTCCATTTACCCTAGACTTGTGTTCAGACTTTACAGGGATCACAAACCTATCTCCCCTTATCGTCACTATAGAATCTTGAAGATACTTTTGCATCTCCTGAGAACCTATAAGGGAGTCCAACTTCGCCCTTATGCCAGCCTTCTTGCTCTCTATAGACCTGCGAATCGAAAAAAGCCTCTTTGACGCATTGTCAGCTATCTCACTTTCACTCACTATCGCTGAAAAAATAGCGTCCTCTATCTTTGAAAAAGCGCCTATAAAGCTAGCGATTTCCAAAAGATTAGGCGTAGCCAAATCGTCATCTTGGGTCCGTCTTATGGAGACAGAAAGTAGCCTAGCAGTCCTCAGGGTTTGAGCAACCTCTAAAAGTTGACCTGGAGATAATGCAGATCCTATTTCCACCAATTTAAGAGAGTCAGACAAATCCATTATACCTCCTATGTGGAGGTTAGGAGATTTCATAATTACCTTGTATGACTCCTCTGTTAATTCTAACGCCTTTTCTAATTTTTTGGGCTCAGTCATCGGCATTAGTTCAAAAATTTCCCTCTTTGCCCAAGCTGATGATGCAAATTCTGCGAGCGATTCAATTATTCTGCCATATTCTAGTACTCTCAAGCTCTTTTCTATCATAATAAACTCTCAATATCTATCTGTAAACCAGGGTGTCGTTTTTCCTTTTTTTGAGTCTTTTTAGGCAAAAGCTCATTGACTTCTTCAATAGTATTATCAACGTACCTATCTTCCAAAGGCTTCCTTAACTCGTAACTAAGTACGTTGAATTTTTCCCTCATCTGTTCTTCGACCTTGTTTTTCTCTTCCAATTCGCTTTCAAGTTCGGATATTCTGAGTTCGGCAGAAGTCAGTTTTTCAGACTTTTCATGAAGTTCAACCTCAAGCATCATAGCACGACTAAGTGCGGCAGAAAGTTCATCTTTTATCTTATCTTCCTCAGTTATCTGAACCCCCATATTGTCTTTTAACTTAAAAAGCTCATCCGCTATCGATATAGAGGTCAATATAGAAAGGGAGCCAAAGGATATCCTACTCCCACTAGAAAAGGCGTTCATTCTCGCATCTACGTATTCAGCTAATTTGTTAATGTACTCCTTAGATTCAGAGCTTTTAACAGGAACGTCCTGAGAATAAACTCTTACGACATGGCTGTTTCTATCACTCATAACTATATCCCCCTAGCAATAAAGCAATTTCAATATGTACCGCTTTACATTATATATCTTAAAAAGCTAAAAGTAAATAAAAAGGCTGGTGTGTAAAGATTTGAAAATAATCTTGTTATTTGCAAAAGTAAATGCACCACCCCATCAAAAACACTGGTGCATTTAGTCTTGCGAATCATATGGTGCATTTAGTCTTGCAATAATATTTT